>WLWD01000884.1_pt1 | contig 120622 bp, 68 predicted proteins | sample 6712731 | NCBI WGS metagenome assembly WLWD01 (sample SAMN12718690, study PRJNA576275) | sponge metagenome | isolation source: marine sponge | host: Mycale hentscheli | place: New Zealand: South Island, Marlborough, Capsize Point | collected 2014-11-01
ACGGCTGGGACGGAGATGGGGACGAGGATGAAGACGATATTCCCCGTGTAAGTAAAATAAATTATTTTTTTAAGAAAGAATAAGAATTGCAAATCCATACTCAAACTATCGCTCAAATAAGGCAATTCTCAGGGATATGGTTAACATTATGTGCCAGGTAACTATCTGGTAAAGGGTCGCATCTTGATTGGTTGTACATATCCTATGATGGCAATAAAGCCAATATCAGATTCACTTAAAATATTGTATCCTGAGCAAACCTTTGTAACAGTTCTCTAGGAGCAGTATGTGTTCATTAGAAACAGATTTGTGTGTTCTGCTAAGGTGCTTGTATTGGGCCTTATGTGGGCCCAGCTACTTCACCTCAACCTTTGGTTCAAATGGCAAAGCTACAACAATTTTTATTGTTGGTGTTGGAAGACTGCATAATTAAGCATGTACAGAGGCATAGGAAGTTGGGGGGGGGGGAGGCTATAAGTTTCTGGCACAACTTAAAAATGTGATTTCTTACATGAACACTTGCAAACCAAAAAAAAAGAAAAAAGAACATGCCGTGTGGCATCCACCTATACCGAATCATCTTCCTACAGCACTGATGTAGGATGAAGTGAAGAAGGATACTGATGTCTAATTCTGTGAATTCGCAGAATTGGTTATCAGTAAGTTTGTCCTAATGGCTTCCATGTTGCTGTGTACGTTGTAATAGATTAGTGTGAGCTGTTAGCTCAAGTTATGTATCTGGGGGCAACGGTTGTATGTACGTAGTTCTTCTCACCAGTCAAAGGCAATGCCGAGGCTAAATGCCATCTATATTCTTTTGCTATTGATTACGACTTTATGTCACTTCTGATTGTTCCTTTAACACTTTATGATATAGTGTGTCAACTTCAGGTAGTTTTCTATTGATAGTGATTATATAATAATACCTTCTATAGAATTAATTATGGTACTTCCTGATACACAAATTATAATTAAGAATTAAAAAAATGATGATGCAATTTTGGGTATTCTATTTAGACGCACATATGACTGTATTATATGACACACAGTGGGCTTTTGTATATGTAGGACATGTGGACAAAGATATTGAACATGTGACACACGCCTATGATACACATTCAGTTGAACGTATGCAGTATATATTATTATATATAATATATTGCACACTAGTTAGCAGCTTACGCTATTTTTTACATAAGCATAGAATTTTTTTTGTTTGTTTTTTGTTTTTTTGTTTGTTTGTTTTTTTGTTTTTTTGTTATGGAATACCAAAAGCAGTATTTCTTCCTTCAAAATGTGGCAGCTAATTATATACTTTAAAATAGTATATACACAGTTATAAGACTCTAAAGGATAGAGGCGATACAGTATAGTACATGCAAAGTGACTACAATAGTATAGACGCAGTTATAAGACTCTGAAAGAAAGAGGTGTGTATATTACATGTACAGTGGTATATGCAAGTGTCTATATAAGATGAAGTTATCGACTGAGTTTTTAGTGGTAAAGATCACTCTGTTTTCCATGTGGAAGTCCAGTATTGATTGGATGAGGACCAGATAAGATATTCGAAGATTCTATCGTGACCATGGAATTATGCATGCTTACTGATGAGGCATGGGCATGTGGGCATATCATTTTGTTTGATTTGTTGTAGGACTATGTGGCAGTCAAAGATCAGCTGGTGTTACTCATAGACGCATCTGAAGACATGTTTAGAGAACTCAATGATGACGTTCCCTTCCTGCAATGTATGAAGGTACAGTTGTGTGTGTGTGTGTGTGTGTGTGTGTGTGTGTAGGTGGGGGAGTTGGGGGAGGGAGTATGTACTAATTGCCTTAAGTTATTCATGTTGTCATGGCAATCTTACTTATTACTTATATGTATTCTCCTCTCTGCTAAACCTTGGCACATGCTGCAGTGTGCTAAGAGCGTGCTACTGAACAAAATCGTCAGTAGCGACAAAGACTTGGTGTCCATCGTCTTCTTTGGCACAGTGAGTTGACACACAAACACACATATTTACTCCTACTATGTCCACATCACTACCCACACATATTTTCATCACTTGGTAGGTTTGCGCTGAGTGTGTAAGTCTTGTAGCAGGGTTTAGCATGACAGGGACCATCTGGTGAATATGTTTTAGTGACACAGTGGGAACAAGGTCGTGCATATTGACCAAGTGTAATGTTTGCATCTATAGCCTACATGCCTGGTGTGGGCGGATAAAAGGGCATTTCAAGAAATGCCTGCAGGGATTTTGTAGGAAACTATTCTTGTGTCTACCCATAGGCTATGCAAAAGAAGATTGCATTGCATTCTTCCTCACTCAGCTTGATAAGGATATCACATGTTGACTCTCGACTTGTGTGGTTTTGCTTTTTGATGATTTTTTTTCTGTGCCTGCTAGAAAGTTGATATTCATTCTCATTAAGACAGTCTTGGATTGAGTTACATATCTATCATTGGGAATTGGGATCATGCACAGCAATAGCTGAGCCATAGATTCAGTTACTATCAACGGTGCCTTGAAGCAGAATGTAATCATTACAGGGGCAATGAATAAACACTCTGCATACACTGTAACTGAGAATGATCTGGCTAGCCCAGTCTTGGTGTTGTTGTTTTTTTTTTGTTGTTTTTTTTCTTCTTTGCTAGTATGTTGTTTTTTAATGTTTTGTGATACATGCATTCATAGGTAGTTGTTGCCGTGGTATCATCATTAGAGTTCTCAATTTTTGGTGCTTCACTCTTTTGTTATTGTTGATTCGTACAGGAAAAAGACAAGAATAGGAATGATTTCAAGCACATCTATGTCTTCCAGGTACGTGCATACAGTGGATGCACAATAGTGTGGCCACTCCTTACCAAGTGGAATGTTTTTTCATACAAATTGCATATGTGACCATCTACAGGAAAACCGGGCACAACGCGGCACCCTTCGAAAAAAATTTTTTTGCACTTACAGAGTTGTAGGCGTCCAGATATTGAGCTCTCCAAGTTTTATCGTCGTAGCTTAAGTCGTTCCCACTATAATAGACCTAACCGTTCCCTTCCGTCGGCTTGAAACAATACATTTTTAAGAAATCGATCGATCTTTTCTCGATGTTTACGCACGCCGCGTTGTGCCCGGTTTTCCTGTAGACGGTCACATATCAAGAGATAGCATTTTCTCAATGTTTGTCATCTTCGTATTCTCCATGAGCTGAGCTTGAGCTAAATTGGTAGTACTTACTTGGCTAAAAATATGACAATCCTGTCACTTGCTGTCCATAGAAGGTCAACATCTTCTGTTTTTGTTGTGGTTCATTTAATTATTTTTATTCATAAGCATGACTAAAAATAATAATTTGTTATATTGATACGCAGATAATTCCTGCATCTTGGTTTTGGTGACATTGTCGTTGAGACAATTGGCTTAAATTAAAAAATTAAAGATGCAATAATTAGGAAATTTATGGTTGTACATGTATAAGAACTAATAAAATCACCATTGCTCTAACAAGTATGTCAGAAAGGTCACTTGCCATGTGATGATTCTGTATCCCAAATCACTGTCTCTTTTGATGTTACCTACCTACCTTAGTGTTATATTGCAAATGTTAAAGATTCCCTAGTTCCCTTACTTTTTGGGGCAACCCTAAATCTTCTAATTAATCATTAGTATTATTATTGTTGTTATTATTGTTATTATTTGGACTCTTAACTTCTGTACAATATGTTGCTATTTAAAAACATCACATTATTTTGTTGTCGTGGTTTTTTTATAGTTATTGGTTGTTTGTTGTTTAACTGAGGCTGCAACTATGACTTGACTATTCTTTAGAGGGAATAAAATGTTATTTAGGTGTGTTTCATTTATTTCTTCTTCTTTGCCCTTAGGATATGGAAGTGCCTGATGCTCCACGAATAAAGGCTATTGAGGAGATACTGTCAGGTTAGTTCTAGTTTGTACGCTACATATACTTGCGTATGTATCAAGATAATAGTCTGTGTGTGTTGCTATGATATGTGTATGCGTGATCATTCATGTGCAAAATTTACTTACTGATGCCATTTCACAGAATTAATTAATTTATTCAATTCACATATTTTTGTATATGTCCATCTGCAGTACATTATAAAATTCCTGCTAACTGATCATTGAACAATAATTGACACTAAGACTAGTTTTAAGGGAATTAATCAGTGTGGTAGGACTCGTCCTGGGGCATTCTAACTACATGTGTGGTCCACAAGATATGTAATTGCATATTATAAGGTCAGACTTCATAGAAATGCTTGCTATATTGTCCCTGGAGTAACAGGTGGTAAGTTAATCTGTAGAGTGAGTGGGCGGATGGGGACTTTGCCTAATCCACAGGCAGTAGCCGTAGACTCAGAATCCTGAGATTCTGATCATGTAAGTGGGGGAGAGAGAAGAGGGTGTGTGTGTGGTGGCTGTGTTGTGTGGTGGTTGTGTCCTTGGCTCAGGTCCTGAGTTCAAGTCCCACTCTGGCAATTTTCCGTCTTGTTTTTCTTCCTCTGCCTCCCACCAGTCCACCCAGCTGTGTGATTGGGTACCTGGCAATTTTCTGGGGTGCAAATTCAAGGCCTTTTCTTGTGAAACAGCAATGGTCCAGGTGGGACTTTGAGTGCCCACACCACTTGCTGTGAGGAAAGGCCTGTTCTCCTGCGAGTTCCTAGCCCGTCCAGGAGCTTTGCTTGCGTGGTTCACAGTGCCTGCTTAGTGCACAGGCATCCTGGCTCTGCCAGGTGCATGTGATTGCTAGTGGTTGCAAGAGAATTTGCAATTTTGTGTGTGTGTGTGGTGTGTGTGTGTGTGTGTGTGTGTTAGATGAAGACTTTTCTGACTTCAATAATTCTTTTGGACATAGCGACCAATTCTCTCTCAGTGATGCCCTCTGGACATGTTCCAGTATTTTAGCTACCAGGTATGTACGGGTTAGCAATGTAATGCCACACCCACTGTATTACATATGATTGAGCATGATATTCTATTTTACCTTATATATACATGTATATATATCTGTTGTACATATATTTGTGAAGCTGGTTTGCTATTACATGTTGTACACGAACTGCTGTTGTTAGATGTACACAGGCATTGTTACTTGTCGTGTAATTTCTCTGCCATTTAATCAAGTGGTCAGGTGCATTATTGTTGTTGTTGTTGTTGTTATTGTTGTTATGTTGGCTGGTCCAGTGGTTCCAAGCACAGTCATAAAAGAATTCTTCTCTTCACATGCACGGACAGGCCTCATCATAACAACCCTGCCCTGGAGGCAAGTTTAATTAAATCTGGCATAGTTCACTTCTACACTTAGTCCGCAGGTTGCCATAGTGAGTACCCCCACTGATCCAAGTACACTGTTCCACTGGCAACTTATGCTTAGGATTATACTTTATTTATTTTTAGTACTCATTTTTGTATTGTATGTAGATATTCAAAAATCAGTCCTGCATACGTACACCCATATTAGGAAGAGAGAGGATATTTATATGACAGAGGAGTCCTATGTATGTGTACCAGTATTAGGAAGAGAGAGGATATTTATATGACAGAGGAGTCCTACATATGTGTACCAGTATAGGAAGAGAGGGGATATTTATATGACAGAGGAGTCCTACATATGTGTACCAGTATAGGAAGAGAGGGGAGATTTATATGACAGAGGAGTCCTACATATGTGTACCAGTATAGGAAGAGAGGGGATATTTATATGACAGAGGAGTCCTACACTGGTACACATATGTAGGACTCCTCTGTCATATAAAAATCCTCTCTTTTCCTAATACTGGTACACATATGTAGGACTCCTCTGTCATATAAATATCCCCTCTCTTCCTATACTGGTACACATATGTAGGACTCCTCTGTCATATAAATACCCCCTCTCTTCCTATACTGGTACACATATATTAGGAAGAGAGAGGATATTTATATGACAGAGGAGTCCTACATATGTGTACCAGTATTAGGAAGAGATGGGATATTTATATGACAGAGGAGTCCTACGTATGTGTACCAGTATAGGAAGAGGGGATATTTGAGTTTTTACTGGTACGAGGTGACAGATCAAAGTTTTTGTTAAGTGTATTTTGTATAGTGGTGGTGGCCATGGAAACAGTGTTTGTAGAGAGTGATTGCTTATTGTTTACAGGCTTCTGTGTGTGTGTTTGTTTGTTGCAGAGACAAGCCAAGACAAAAGCAAAGGTATTGTATTCGTATCCTAGTCGTGTTCTACGACTAGTGACTTGTTGTTAAGGTGTATCATGCAGCTGTTATTTGTTGTGATTAGGATTTGGCAGAGAATGGGATAGAGATTGAGTTGATGCATATCGGAGGCTCGTTTGATGTTTCTGCGTTCTATCAAGTAAGCGTATGCTTGGGTGTGTATGTGTGTGTGTGTGCTATAGACACTGAATGAAAGGCCTGCGTGGCCACACCCCCTTTTTGTATGCTATTCCACTCTAAACATCATGTTGTTGCTGTGCATAGGATATAATAGTGACTGGTGATGATGACGTCGCTTTACCCAATCCATCTGAAAGATTTGATGAACTTTTGACAAGGTTGTCTATGTGGGTGGGGCTATGGAGGTCCACATTAATTATGCCATTAATTTTATGCTTTTTGTCATTGCTGCCAATTATGTTAAATTATGCACGTATTATGCTCTAAACTACACCCAATACAATAATAGTATTACTTGAAAAATAGTGTGTAAAATTTTTATTTTATTTATTTATTTATTTTTTATTATTATTATTTATTTTTTTTAACTATCATACAATTCTCAATTGTTATGTTTCAGTAATAACTCTTGAGGCACCCACTATAGCAATTGCCTCAAACATTCTTTCAAAACAGTAACTATCAAGTATATCTAAAATAGATATTTTGACTAGGCTGAACTGAGCATAAAGAAGTATTTGATTAAGTGGGCTTTTTTAAAAGTGGATTTCTTCGAGAATGGAGAAAGATTGTATAGTCAAAGCCACTGGGGACAGTACTTTGGCTCCAAGAGGTCCTAGAAGAACTGAAAAGTTCGGCCATCTTTAATGGGTTTTGTTTTGTTTTTCAGAAACATTCCAGCATTTTTTTTTTTTTTTTTTTTTTTCAGCTACAGCTGGGAGAGTTAAGACCAATTCAATGAGAAAAAGCAATTGTCACATTGTAGTACAATTGTAGCAGATTTAAGCAAATTAAATGGGCAATTCTTTGGGGGGGGGGGACTTTCGCTTGCGGTGAGATATTATTGGTTTGCCCCCCCCTGCCAAACCTTGCTATGTTATAAGAGCTTCATTCTAGTTAATCATGAGGCTAAATCAGTGACTTTATTTAAGGACTTAGGCTCTACATTGTGAGTTAAGTGAGAGTGATACTTGGGATGTGTGGGAAGTGCTAGTTGTAGCTAAATATCTTCTTTCTTTTTTTCTCTCTCTCTATGTGATGAGGATGTGAGATTTTGTTTCGTTTTGTGTAGGGTCCGTTCAAAGGAATTCAAGAAGCGGGCAATGCAGAGACTCACAATTAGCCTGGGGCCGGGCCTACAGCTGGGAGTGGGCGTGTAAGTGGGAGCCCAAGGATCAAACCTTACTTGATAAAAATATAATTGGCAAGTTCGCGAGCGAGACATTCTCAGGGGTAACACAATTGAAAATCAGGGATGTTTGTTTGTTTATCGAGCGAGCGAGATACTATTAGGGGTGGATAATGCAAAATCGGGTATATGTTATATATATGTATGTATGGATGGTACGTATGCTCTTTTAACGCGCGCGCTTCTAATTACGTAAGTTAGGTAAAGCGTTCACAGTTCCAGTATTTTTCAATTAACGAGCGCGGAGAATCATACTGCACTGCCTTACGCAACTTTGTTTCAACCAAAACGTTTACAGCTACTCTCTTCTTGAAACAATTGTGAAGTCTTTGTCAAGCTGCGCTTCTTTGCCACTGCTTTCGAAGTTCATTCAGGTAATTCTGTTAGTTTAGTCTGGGATCAGAGACTTTAGATTCTCTGATGCTAACTGAGAATGGAAAGGGTTACACTGTGCACTACAGTTAGATGTAATTTCTGTCCTATTTTTCTGTAAAAAGAGTCTGCTTGCTCGCCATGCATTTGCACTATTCGAGCGCACCACTAGTTTATATATATACGTGGACGTATGTATGTCATTTTGTACTTTGACCCTCACGTTTTTGTGTTTGCTTCATGGTCTATCCCTTTCCATACCTCCACTAAACAGAATTTTCGGTTTAGTGATCCCATATCATTCAAGGAAATTAATTGTTTACCCCTTCGTATTAGGTTGTTTATGACACAAGAAACACTTAAGTCTTAAAACTTACTGTTAGACTCAACACTGTGCAGTAATTCTTTAGAACTTCTTGTTTTTTCAAGTCGCAAAATGTTATGGCAAATGGTCACTCTGATATTGAAACCCTTTACCAAATTTAATAAAGCAAACTCGGCCTTTTTAGTAGCTGTGAGTGTTGTGAAAAGCTACTGGTAATTCAGATAGTCAGAATGCCATATAGTAGAGACTACAGAAAATACAAGTACTCGGGTAATTCAGGTAAGAAAATAGTTCTGTATTTGTTAGCTGAAGTATATAATGGTCACAACGGCTATGTACTTATACTTGTAGAAATGGATTGGTAGATTCTTTGAAGTGTTTCGTTTGTGCACAGGCTCGCTCACCATTTTGTGCTCAAGCACATAACTAGTTTTCAAAATTAAGGTAACACTTAATTTTTTTTTCTTCCTCATCCAATTGCTTGCAACTTGAGAGTCTCTCTCAATGTTTGCATAGCCTCCATCTTACATACCTCACTTGTACTTGTGGGTCACATGGTGTCTGTCCTTAGAGAGAGAACTAGGCAATTTTTTTCTTTCTGAACCAAATTGCTAGCTTACAATCAAATATCTTAATTAGCACTAACTGTATTAATTGTAAAGTGGAAATTGTTTTCTTTATCATTGCTTTTATTATTCAACGAGTACTGTGTCTTCAGAAAACGAAAACCTTGTGCAAATCTAGTTGTTTTTGTATCCCTAGAATCCTGAGAGTGTGAGGTACAGATTTAGAGTGGGTTGTGTTTGCCGTGTATACTGTAGGTTTGGGTGGATATTTGATGAGCACTGTGTATCAGTTTACATGTGAGTGCACTTCATTATGTGTGTGCAGATATTGTTTGGTAAGGGAAGCAAAGAAGCCAACTTTCGTAAGACTTGACAAATCTTCCAATGAGGAGTTGAAGACCAACACAAAAAGTATATGTGAGGTAAGGTGTGTGTAGGGTGTGGAGTTATGGGAATATGAGGTAAGGTGTGGACAGAATTGAATGTGAGGTAAGGTGTGGACAGAATTGAATGTGAGGTAAGGTGTGGACAGAATTGGATGTGAGGTGTAAAAGTGTAGACTGAAGTGATGTTATAGGTCATGACATTGGATTTCATTAAGCCACTCAAGGTGTGTGTGTGTGATACAACAAATTTAGAGATACGAACAGCTTTTAATGTGTATATGATGCAGGGGCGGATTTAGGGGGGGCTCGACTGGTGTCGTACGAGCCCCCCTTTTCAGAATGAGCCCTCATTTTTAGCTACAGTATTTCTTACCTGTAACTGGAAATAAAATTATAATAGCAATCACTTTTTGTTCGTCGTTGTTTTTCCTTGTAGCTACTCCAATAATAATTGCGATCTTCTTTTGAATGCACCTCTACTTATTGATATGCTGAGTCAGAATTTTTACTACTTGTGTCCTTATACAATATGGTAGACCAAGTTCGTAGTATACCAAAGCAAAACAAGTCCAGAATTTATTAATTGGACAGAATTTAGTGGTTGTTGCTCATTCAATTTTTTCTTCTTCATGGTTGAAGTTGACTATTATATAAATCTACTTTCATCACTAACTAAAATCTCTTTGTACTTTCATTTTATCCCATGAATTAGTTTCTTTTTTTTTCATGATTAAGCGTACCTGTTGGCAAATTGTGCTGGCATGATTTTAAGTGTGATAAGTGATTTCAAATTCTAGCATATGCTAGCATGATTAGTGTAATTGTGAGCATAATGAAGTAGCTAGTTTTTGGAGAAAAAAAATTATAATTAGTTTTTATTGTACAGTAACAATAGCAATTTAAGAGACCGTCTTTGGGACTTCTTAAATGAATCTAGATGAGCTTACTAACTACCCTCTGTGTTGGTACAGCTAATTCTATTTGAAGATTCTTTCTGTATAGGAAATAAAATACTTTCAGATCCAGCACTGTTGCCCATTAGGATGCAGATCAACAACTCACATTACAAACAGTGGCCATACCCGGATTCAGATTAGTCATTGCTAGCATTACATACAAAACAGGTGCATTTCGCCAACCCCTACTATTCTTTCTTTATTCTAGACATAAATACCTTTGTAAATTGGTATTGCTCTTAGTTTTAATTTTTTCCTTCCTGATTTTAGCAGTTCATTTATTTCCGGATGGTCACATTATAATGCTAATATTGTGTGAGTAAATATTAGAATATATAATTAGTCTTATAGGAAATAAAGCCAACATTTTCCATAAGTAGTTATAGCTATTTCACCCCTTGAAAAGAGCCCCCTCTTAACAAATCCTAGATCCGCCCCTGAGATGGTAACATTACATGCTTGACTAAGCCAAACTGAAACTTTAATTCAATTACATGTGCACGTATATACACGTGCGTATTGAAAGGACAAGCGGAATGTCCAATGGCTGTTGTTTAACCTGAGGCATGTATGCTGCTTGACTTCAGCAGTGGAGGAGTTGCTTCCACTTCCTATAGGCAAAGTGTGAATTTGGTTCCAAGTCACGAGTTGTTTGGCTTCAGTTAGTTTTTAAGCTAATTGAACTCACTATTTTAGTGCATGCACACGCACACACGGTTTTAAGTCTTAAAGTAAGTTTCAAATCTGCATATTTTATTGTGAATAGTCAGATGAAGACTGGTTTTGTCGTGATTGCTCAGACTTCTGTTGTAGCTTGCCTCAATCAACAAGTGCTGAACTTACTTGTATGAATGTACTTTAACAATGGAGTAATATCAAACAAGGGAAATACATATAGTAACAGTTGACTCACAGAGTTATACATAATATGATAGCAGAATAACAGTTTGTCAAACTTTACATTACAACTGTAGGATTGGCTGTCTTCAGTAGTTCTAACTTAAAGTTGAGGGATTGTTAAACCACTTTTACATGCTACTCACAGTGTGTGTGTGTGTGTGTTGTAGGATACAGGTACAGAGCTGATGCCTCAGGACGTGAAGTACTATCAACCATTTGGAGGAGAGAAAGTGGTCTTTGAGAAGGAGGAGACGACTGAAATGAAGAAAGTAGGAGCTAAAGGTGAGTTACGTACTCATGCTGAGTGGATGTATCGGTCGTGTCCTTCCCTGAAGGACTTGTGGAATTTATAGCCCTATTGACTTGTCAAACTCCAGAGGGAGTGGGAGTCCTTGAAATAACTGCTCTTTCTCTCCTGTCCTCTCTTCTATTCGACCTTCGATTATCCCTAATCCGATCACTTGTGTTTTACTGAATGTGACAATCCCAACGCACAATTGCTACCTGTTATTGTTATTGTTGTGGTAACGAGGTAAGGTGACTTTTAGTCATACTTCTACTTGAAGTACATACCAGTAACTCTGACAACCTCTTAGCTACTGAAATTGGTTGGGTTTGATAAAGTGTCTTCAAGTAGTTGCCACAGCTTTCTGTGGCCTTGGGGGAAAAGGGAAAAACAACAACAACAATAGAATAGCACTTCTAGGAAGTATAAGGGAATGGGCGTGGTTGTCTTACATATAATGCTGCACTTGGTCACAGTGCTGCTGAGCCAGCTAACTCTAAAATAGAAATCTATGCGGTAAGGGTTGCCAACAATGCCTGCTATTGTGCCTGTTTATTATAATATAGGCTTAAGTTAGCTTTATATACATGTACTAAAGCAAAGACTTAACTTGTGCATATAAAGGAGAATACGTCGACCAAGTAATTTATTGTCCTCCTTATACATGTAGTAATTGGTGTGATTCAATTCAGCACACAATCGAACAAACAGTTACGTGGCTTTATTCTGCCATTAAAAGTGAGTAATTTTCTGTGTATTAACCCTCAGTGTGCATACACAAGAGGGTTATGTCGCTAGTCATCTTGTCTGTCTGTGTGTCACACTTTAATTTTGGAGATTACTGACAATTAACTGTTGATTTAGGTTTGAACTTACTCAGACAGTGATTTAGGACCTTTCATTGTGCTACTTTCTGAATTTCGGCTGATTTTGAGAAAGTGCGAAGCTTTCAGCTCAGCTTAGGTACTAACTTTTGTGGGTAACATCCCCTATCGTCACACCATAATCACGTGAGCTAATAATTTAATTCCTGTGGTCCGCGGTACCTTGCTTTATGTCGCTGGGAAGTTATCAGAGTTGCTGGAAGTGGAGTTTTGCGTTGAAAGTATATATACTGGTGAGTGTCTCTGGCCTGTTTAGCTTCTCTTACTGGGACATCGTTTACATGCACCATTTTCATTGCTCCAGCTATATTGATCCATGATACCTGATTAGAATAGCCAATGAAATGTTATTTTGGTTTGAGATTATAACTGTAATAAGTAGCTGGTGTATAGTAGTGCTGAGGGTTCGCACCTTTGATACTTCATTAATCCATTACCTTCTTGAATATGATTTTTAGAAGTAACACTTGAAATTGTGTGAGTTAGTTCACATAACTTCATACTTACATGTATGTGCATGTATGTATGTAGTGTTGAAAGGCTACATAGACAACTTTAATTAGTGTTGTATGTTGTTGTTTTTTATTGTGGACACTGTCCCACCTGTTTGGCTAGTGAGCAAGACTATATTTGAGTATATATTATAATTACTCGAGCGAGACGCTATTAGTGTGTTAGATTAAATTCAATTTTGTGTTAATTACATCAATATGTTATTCTGGTGCAAGATACCTTTTAACAGCATACACATCTTGAAAGAACAGCATCTTTTCAGCCTTGCAGTGTTCTTCAATGTAATGGTCAGCCATGGCTATTTACCAGGTGTTCACTTTGTCTGCAGCTAGCTGGTGTCTGTGCTGAGTGTGCAGCTGGTGTGGCCATTGTTGCCCATCTCTCCTAGGGACATGTTGAGTCTAACATAAACAGGAATGAATTCTTACTCAAATTTTTGACTCAATTAGACTACTAATTGAAAGAATTATTATTATTAGTAACTGATTACATCATTACTAGGTACTTGTAGACCTAGCAAATAACTAACATGAACACGGACACATTTGAAGGCCTAATGTTCCTGAACCAGTACGTGTAAACTACTTAGTTTATTAAATGGTGTTGTGCTTCACATGGTGTTCTAAATATAGAGACATACAAGTCAATAAGCCCAATAATAATACTAACATTATAACTCCATCTCATGTGAAACCACTTTATCATTTCATCAGTGTGTGTGTGTGTGTGTGTGTCTGTGTGTGTATTAGGTCTGACACTGCTGGGATTCAAGCCTAAGTCAGAGATAAAGAGACACTACTATGTGAAGCCAGCTAGCTTCATCTACCCAGATGAGTCAGTGAGTAATGGATGGACTCCATGATCTACTGTATGTTACATATCAGGCAGTTACTATTGGATACTCAGCTGAATGATGTTTTCAAGGCAGTGATGTGTGCCTAACACTGTATTAGGATTGTCTCAGTTCCCACCCTACACTGACTGGCATGTGTTGGATTGTCTCAGTTCCCATCCTACACTGACTGGCATGTGTTGGATTGTCTCAGTTCCCATCCTACACTGACTGGCATGTGTTGGATTGTCTCAGTTCCCATCCTACACTGACTTGCATGTGTTGGATTGTCTCAGTTCCCATCCTACACTGACTTGCATGTGTTGGATTGTCTCAGTTCCCATCCTACTCTGACTTGCATGTGTTGGATTGTCTCAGTTCCCATACTACACTGACTTGCAGTGTTGGATGTCTCAGTCCCATCTACACTGACTTGCAGTGTTGGATTGTCTCAGTTCCCATCCTACACTGACTTGCATGTGTTGGATTGTCTCAGTTCCCATCCTACACTGACTGGCATGTGTTGGATTGTCTCAGTTCCCATCCTACACTGACTGGCATGTGTTGGATTGTCTCAGTTCCCATCCTACACTGACTGGCATGTGTTGGATTGTCTCAGTTCCCATCCTACACTGACTTGCATGTGTTGGATTGTCTCAGTTCCCATCCTACACTGACTGGCATGTGTTGGATTGTCTCAGTTCCCATCCTACACTGACTGGCATGTGTTGGATTGTCTCAGTTCCCATCCTACACTGACTGGCATGTGTTGGATTGTCTCAGTTCCCATCCTACACTGACTAGCATGTGTTGGATTGTCTCAGTTCCCATCCTACACTGACTTGCATGTGTTGGATTGTCTCAGTTCCCATCCTACACTGACTGGCATGTGTTGGATTGTCTCAGTTCCCACCCTACACTGACTGGCATGGGTGAGAGGGTTAGAGTACTCAGTTTATCTGTCAGTCAGTCGTTCTGTCACACAACAGCAGATCTCAAAGATGGTAACTTCCTGAATATTGTAAGAGTTGTATTGGACAATACAAGTCCCTGTGTGCCAGTATTGTTAGTTTTGACATTTTTCCCCTATTGTCACACCGTCCTCATCGTGTGAGCAAATTTCTCACTGCCTGCAGTAGTTTTGCTTTATTCTTGAGCAATGGTTTACTGAGTGCTGGAAGTGGAGTTTTGACTGTTGAATTACTGGAGAATTGTGTCCCTTGCTTGATTAGCTTCTCTTATGAAGACAGTATTACATATCTCTACCTGTTTCATGTATCAACTTGCGCAATCAACGTATCAACATAAATCTACGTATCAACATAAATCTACGTATCAACATAAATCTACGTAGCAACATATTGATACTACGCCCACCCAATGGTATTTGTAATAGCTAGCTGCTAGTTATAGCAGTGCTGAGGGTTCGCACCTTTGATGCTGCATTATGTAGTGTGTAGTATCAGAATTATTGCATTGTATATCCAGTTATTATCATTGTATATACTGTACTTGTATTTTATTAAAGGTGCAAACATCTTTTTTAATGCTGTTATTTCCTCCTAGTGATGTATTATACATGTCGTAACAACCAACTCTGGTTGGTTTGTTTGTTTGTTTGTTTTTTGTTTGTTTGTTTGTAGACTGTAGTTGGCAGCTCCAAATTGTTCTCTACTCTTCTTACACGTTGCCTAGCGAGGAATGTGGTGGCAATTTGTCAGTTCACGCCCACTGCTAACGCTGGGCCTAGAATAGTGGCCCTGGTGCCTCAGGTAATTAAGGAATAGGTTGCCTTGGCATTGCTGACTCTATGCTAGTCAGTAAACAGGACTGCATACAGATAACAGTTCTCGGGGAGGGCAAAAAACAAGTTGCTTAGATTTTAGGAGGGGCAGAGAGTATATTACACACATACTTTGTTGTACACAGGAGACCTTGCAATACTTCAGACATGTACTAGCATGTGCTGATTTTACAGTATTTTGCATAGTCAGAATTTAGTGTATGTACTAAAGGGAGTTCTGGTGGGGGGTGAAGGGAGGGGGGGGGGGGGGGGGGGGGGGTGCCCCCTTTTGCTCTCCTTTAAATTCTGCCCTGGTTAGGTAGTGAAGCCATATCTACTTGATTGTTGGGAGAGATAGAATACGTTCTAGAAAGTGTGTGTTGTTGTTTGTTTGTTTACTTTTAATCTGTGTGAGAGTGGGCGGGGTTACCTATACATTGTCGCTACTATAGGAAGAAGAGTTTGATGATAATAACGTTCAAGTCAGTCCTCCTGGGTTCCATGTCATGTTTTTACCATTTGCTGATGAGCTTCGTAAAGTGAAACTTGATGAAGCCACGACACAGATAAAAGGTTTGTTGTATTGAGCAAATTATTTTAATTCTCTCTGTACAGAATAATGTATTGTAGAGTTATTGTAACTATGGTCACTGAGTGAATATTTGTACTCTGACCTGTGATATCTGTTGGTGGCCACTTTCTGTTTCAGCTGATACTGCTCAGATAGACAAGGCAAAGGAGGTTATCAAAAAACTTACCTTCAACTTCCAGAGTGATGCTTTTGAGAATCCAGGTGAGTGAAGGCAGTTAGGTGGAAGATCCATCAACAGTAGGACTTGTCTTTAATATGGGCCCTTTTCCCCGTTTTTTTTTTTTTGTTGTTTGTTTTTTTTTGTTTTTGTTTTTTTTTTGTCTTTGTGTTATATTATTATAAGAATGAAGAATTTTTCTGAGAGCCATAAAGTTGTATGTGGAAGTGGAGGGGAGTGGTGTGGAGGGAGTGGTGTGGAGGGAGTGGTGTGGAGGGGAGTGGTGTGGAGGGAGTGGTGTGGAGGGAGTGGTGGGAGGGGAGTGTGTGGAGGGAGTGGTGTGGAGGGAGTGGTGTGGAGGGAGTGTGTGGAGGGAGTGGTGTGGAGGGGTGGTCGGTGGTGTGGTGTGGAGGGTGTGGTGTGGAGGGAGTGGTGTGGTGTGGAGGGGAGTGGTGTGGAGGGGTGTGGTGTGGAGGGAGTGGTGTGGAGGGAGTGGTGTGACAGTAAGAGAAAGTGAAAGTAGTGTTGGTTAACTATTCAAATGGTCAGTTTCAGTCTACAGGCAAATGTTTCCAATAATTGTCATTTAGTGCGGTACCTTTGATGAGCAAATGCAATTTTGCTTAGATACGCACACACACTATCATGAGGTATTGTTATTGCAGTGTTGCAGAAGCACTATCGGTTTCTGGAGGCTATAGCTTTGGAACATGAAGATATGGAGGAATTCTCCGACCTTACTTTACCGGATAAAGAGATGATCAACAAGAGAGCTGGGAAGTTACTAGATCAGTTTTGTGCTATGGTCTACCCAGATGGCTATGACCCAGATAAACCAGCAGCTAAGAGAAAGGTCAGTACTCAATGAAATAACTAATGTACACTTTAAAATAAGCCTAGTACTAATGACTTAAATTCACATTATATCAACACACTTCCCGCTACCGAGGATACCATACATGTCCAGGATTGCCATGAACTTCACCAGTTTTTAGCATGATTGTTTAACTATGGGTTGGTACAATAACAATAAAACATTTTGAAGTAGCTGACTATTCAGCGAGTCAACACTGACAGACACAGTGCGCATATGTGTGGAGGTCAACAGTTAGTGTTTGTTAGGTCCTAAAGTTTGTGTGTGTGTGTGTGTGTGTTGGTAAGGTGGGACTCATGTTCTGGTATTTTTTGTTATGATAGTGCTTGTGTAAACACATTCCAATGTAGATGGGCCAATGACGCTGCATATACAACACAAGGAATTTGAATTTGTGTGTGTGTCGGGGGGGGGGGGGGGGGGGGGAGGAGGTAAGCATACATGTACATAGTAGCTATATCATTCTGCTGTGGAAGATTTCAGCGTTTTTTCTACATGGGGAATTGGGTTGTTGTTGTTTTTTAGAATATCACAAATGACTGCACAATAACTCAATTTAGGGTATATAACATAAAATATATTCAATTATTTAGTATTTATAAATATGTATATTGCCGGTAAGAACACAGGACACCTGATAGTAGGTAAATCTACTTCCTTTTTGGGGGGGAGGGGGGGGGGCATTTTGCTTAAAGCTTGCATAGTTCTGCGCAGTTACCATGATACTGTATTGCTCCAGGCAACTACTGCTGCCAAGCCAGCCAAGGTGCCTAAAGTGAGCTCATCTGATGCTGACGTTCCAACTCTAGCCAAGGATGGAAAGGTAGTAAAACTGTTACTCTATTCACACCACATTTCATGTAATGTCTGCTACTCAGTTGCACTCAACTACTCTTGAAGTTTGCTATATTACTTTTGTTGCTGCTTTTGTTTGTTTGTTGTTGTTTTGTATTTGTTTTTGTTTGTTGTTGTTTTGTTTTTGTTGTAGTTGTTTTACAAACCGTGCTCCACGCTCTGCATAATAGTTACCTATAGATACTACATATGTCAATCTTACTACACTATATAAATATTGTAACTGAAGTATTCCTCGCCACACAGTGACGGTGGACTAGCTAGTCACACAGTGATGGTGGACTAGCTAGCCACACAGTGATGGTGGACTAGCTAGTCACACAGTGATGGTGGACTAGCTAGCCACACAGTGACGGTGGACTAGCTAGTCACACAGTGATGGTGGACTAGCTAGTCACACAGTGATGGTGGACTAGCTAGCCACACAGTGACGGTGGACTAGCTAGTCACACGGTGACGGTGGACTAGCTAGCCACATGGTGACGGTGGACTAGCTAGTCACACGGTGACGGTGGACTAGCTAGTCACACGGTGACGGTGGACTAGCTAACCACACGGTGACGGTGGACTAGCTAGTCACACGGTGACGGTGGACTAGCTAGTCACACGGTGACGGTGGACTAGCTAGCCACACGGTGACGGTGGACTAGCTAGCCACACGGTGACGGTGGACTAGCTAGCCACACGGTGACGGTGGACTAGCTAGCCACACGGTGACGGTGGACTAGCTAGCCACACAGTGATGGTGGACTAGCTAGCCATACAGAGAGAGTACTAATGTAATTGATGAGGTCACCATCACTTCTTAGTATGTACTAATTGGAGTTCATTGGAATTTGTTCTATTTATAGCAGAGTTAGTGTTTTACAAGCCTGCATTAAGTTGTAGTGTCATAGTATTTACAGGCAAAACTTAGAAGGAGGCGTTATTATAAACTATTCTGTACAGTTACAGGAATCAGTCGAGAGAACAGGTTGCTACAATTTTAAGTGAAGGTGTCTGACATATCTGTACAGCTCATGTGCAATAATTAATTTGGCGAGCGAGTGGAGCGAGCGAGACACTCTCAGGGGTTACACAATTGAAAATCGGGGATATTTTTTTATTTATATATTTGGACGTACGTATATCATTTTGTACTTTAACCCTCGCGTATTTTTGTGCTCGCTCCGTGTTCGACCCCGTCCCAAGCTTCACTAAACAGAATCCTCCGGCTTAGCGATCATTACCCATATCACCTTAGAAATTGAATTGTTTACCGCTTTGAATTGTTTTGCGGGTGCAGTTAAAACTTAAAAACTTATGGGAGCTCCATTTCTATTCGAGTTAGTGGCAGTGGTAAGTTATACGCTATTTGTCAGTTATAAGCCCTACACAACAGTATTTACTTGAAAATTCATTGTCCACTAGACGAACCACAAAGGTAAGTCTTGCGTAGGTATGTTCAGTTGTGTGAAAGTATTGTGCGTTACAACTACTATTAAGAATATCACAAAGAAAATTTTAAATAACGTGACTTGATTTTGTTGCTTCTTTTTTTTATTCAAACAGTTGCGGGAGCGGTTACTATGGCATTAAATCCCCTTTACCGCATATGCGTAATTTAACCTCAAGACTTTATTATAGTAGTTTGAATGTTAGTTGTTAAAATCAATAGTTTAACAATAGTGTAGTTTAAGGCTCGCTCGCCATTTGTGCTCAAGCACACCACTAGTTATACATGAAGTTTTGAACAACAAACTACTAATTCACATCTGCCCTAGCACCACAAATCTTTTACATGTCAAGTTAGTTGTTGTTCTTTGTTTTTGAGATTTTTTGGGTTTTTTTTGTTTGTTTGTTTGTTGTTGTGTTATTTTTTTGTTTTGTTGTGTTGTGTTTTTGTTTAGGTTTTTGGTTTTGGTTTTTAGTATGCCATAAGAAAATCTCTATTTGTACGGACTATATTATTATGAACTTAAGAATTGCTTTTAAAATGTTAGATTATCACTTGGTGTGTTCTTAATTTGTTGTTATTGTTGTTTATAGTTGAATTCCCTCAAGGTGACTGATTTGAAGGCGTATTTGAAGTCAGAAGGTCTGCCAGTGTCAGGCAAGAAGCAAGACCTAATCGATGCCATCACTACTCACTTGGGACTGTAGAACACTCCAATTAAAGGAAAACTCTCATCAATATTATTTTTGTTTTGTTTTAAAAAGAATGTAATTGATGCAGCCACCATCACTTCTTATGCTACGTGGCGTTATTTGTTATAATATAGCGCAAATTTTAGCAAGTATTAATTTTTCGCGTGTTACATGTGCCACACCCTCAACTTTGATCGCGGGACGGCGATGCGCGCAGTCCGCTAGGTAGCGGTCAGATATAAGTGCTGGTTTGGTAAGTTCTTTCTGTTCAGGATTTATTTGGTTGGCTGAACTCTTGGGGAGTCTAGAGTGTAGTAGCATGGCTAAGAAGTGAGTTACAGTGCAGTCGGTAGGTAGCAGTAGTACTACTTACGCTATATTATCCAAATTTAACTTACTACTTAGGTACAATCTAGTAGTTTCTATTATGCATCACTTTCTTTTAATTGGTGGATATCCAGATTATCTCAACTTTTCCCAATGAAATAGATGCAAGTTCACCTTAAGTTATTAGTAACTATATTAGAATATACATAGCTGTACAGTGTGTGTGCCAATTGTGTTTATACATACAGTAAAGCTGGTAGTTTTAAGGGTTCCAAGTAACTCCCCTTCTAGTTATTGGCAGTGTTGATCACACAAAGAAAACTAAAATAAATGGAATGGAGGCAGGTGCTACCTACCAGGGTGGCATCACCAGAAAGCTGGTGAAAAGCAGCTAGAAAAAAAAAAAAAATTGGTATGCTCCAAGCACTTGTAGGATGATTGTCTGTGGAAAAAACAAACAACGACTAAAGATAGTTACACTATTAGTGACCGTCTACAGGAAAACCGGGCACAACGCGACGTGCGTAAATATCGAGAAAAGATCGATCGATTTCTTAAAAATGTATTGTTTCAAGCCGACAGAAGGGAACGGTTAGGTCTATTATAGTGGGAACGACTTAAGCTAAGACGATAAAACTTGGAGAGCTTAATTTTTGGACGCCGACAACTCAGTAAGTGCAAAAAAAAAATTTTCAAAGGGTGCCGCGTTGTGCCCGGTTTTCCTGTAGACGGTCACATTAAGTGTTACAGTATTAATATATGTTAATGAGATTCATAGTTCCTGCATATTAGGAAATGTTTATTTGGTGCGTGCTATAATGGGATGTGGTACCCTGTTGATTATTGCATTCTTTCGAATGAGGGGCTATGGCACATTGTGGGTACGGGAACTCCATCTAGAAATATTCCCTCATATCATAACGAACAACATGTGTGGATGTATACACAGTGTACAACACAGCTTGCACTGTATTCTCTCATTGTTCAGTATCTGATTGGCATATCTTACGTGGAATGAAATATATTGAAATGTGTTACACAAGTTTGCCAGCAGTGGGCATCTGTCAGTACTCATGTCCTGAAAGAATGGTCCGTAGTTGTGTGGCTTTGTTGGTACTAGTAGTCAAGTACCTGTGCCACTTATGGTCATGCTCTAATGGGATTTTCAGTGGGGATTCCCCCTGGATTTGTCTTTATGTATGAGTGAACCAAAACATGTTAGATGTAATCAAAGTTCATGCCATGAATAATGTAATTTGAAATCACAAAGGCAACACAAAGGCAACAGCTGCATCTGATGCCATCCACACATCATGCAATGGTAGCAGCTCCTGCATTATCTTATCACTCTTACTACTTGAAATTGCAGCTTCTGTAGACAATAGCAAAAGCCTGCCATTTTTTCCCTCAAAATATAAATTTTATCTGGAACAGGGTCTTCAATGTCATAGCTATTACTATAGATGTGATTCTTTACTTTTATTTATTTGTTGTTGTTTTTTTGATAAATTTCTTGAAAAATCAGGGAATAATATCCGATACTAAGCTGAGGCTAATACAAGTTCTTTTAGAGTGAAATAAGGTGTGTGTCATTGCAAGGGCAAATGCCCACTTTGTAATCTCTGGTAGAATGGTACTGTGGCATAATCAGTAAGGAGGGGAAGGAAATTTCACACCATGAAATCTACCCGAAATTGTTTTTATTTAGCTGTTTTTATGCTTTGTATAGTATTAGTATTATCCCTCAGAGGACTTGCACAAGTGCAGTATAGTAGTCGTCATCTGTCACACTCTGATTTTGTAGTACCGTTGAGTGAGATAACTTATTCAGAACAGTGATTTAAGAACTTCATTGTACTACTTCTTTTTTTTTTTTGCCCACTTTGAGAAAACTTGAAGTAGTCAGCTTCGCAGAGTTACTAGCTTTCATGGATAGCATCCCTTACATTACATCGTAGTCACATGAGCAAGCTAGTTGCCTGCGGTAGTTTTGCTTTATGCCGAATAGTTTACCAAATGCTGGAATTGAAGTTTCGCGTTGAAACTACCGATGAGTGTTCCTTGCAAGTTTAGCTTCTCTTAGCATTTACATCTACTATTGATACCTGATTAGGCACATGCCACGTAAATTATTCTTTTAGTCTGAGAAATGATACGTAGTAACTGACTAGAGTAAAGCTGAGGGTTCGCACCTTCGGTGATTCATCGTTGTTGTTATAGTAAATACATTATTAACTTTACATTACATTAGTTTTACATATTTTATCTTTATAGAAGTTTTTCGGAAGACTTTGAGCGTCATCTCAACAAGGGAAACGATCAAGAGCTAACGAACTACTGCAATAAAAATTCTAAAAGTAACATTCTCTCTACAAGACACCGTAGGAGGAGCGTTAGTTCTGTAGAAAGCATTAAGAAGCACGATGACTCAGGTGTTGAGAAAGGAACAGCTGAAGTATCTCGTCATCGGAGACGACTGAGTATGGACAGCGTAATTACGAACAGGAACACCGGTGACTTTTCAAATATATCCTTCCAAATGACAAATGAAGATAAAATGGGAACTCATAAACAAAGTAAGCTGCAAAGAAATAATATTGTGGGTGTTCGAGGACATCGTAGAAGCCAAAGTTGTGGAGGAAACTATAATATTTGTAATCAAGGACACCGTAGGAGTCTAAGTAATGGAGAAAATAGTAACCATTTTCAAGGGCACGGTGTAAGTCTTAGTAGTGAAGAGAACGACATCCATCTTGAAGAACCTCGTGGAAGTCAAAGTAGTGTAAGAAACAATGCCATTCGTCGTCAAGGACACTGTAGGAGTCAAAGTTGTGGAGAAAATAAGTCTGTGAATTATCTAGGATTTAACGGAGTTCAAAATAGTGGAGTAAATACATGTAACAGCATGCAGCTTCGACAGCACCGTAGAAGTCAAAGTAGTGGGGGATTTTGTTCTGGCAATGAGAATGTAAAACTTCAAAGAAACATTTCTCGACGTCGTCGACCTTTTAGTGCTGGCACATCAAGACTTCACAGTATCAGTGATACACCTGAGCGTGATACACAGCCAACTGAGAGGCCGTCAGAGCATGATACAACCAGTGTCCACGATAAAGAACTTGAGGAGTCGTCAGAGCAAGATACAACCAGTGTCCACGATAAAGAACTTGAGTCATCTGAGCAAGATACAACCAGTGTCCACGATAAAGAACTTGAGGAGTCGTCTGAGCAAGATACAACCAGTGTCCACGATAAAGAACTTGAGTCATCTGAGCAAGATACAACCAGTGTCCACGATAAAGAACTTGAGGAGTCGTCTGAGCAAGATACAACCAGTGTCCATGATAAAGAACTTGAGGAGTCGTCTGAGCAAGATACAACCAGTGTCCACGATAAAGAACTTGAGTCATCTGAGCAAGATACAACCAGTGTCCACGATAAAGAACTTGAGGAGTCGTCTGAGCAAGATACAACCAGTGTCCACGATAAAGAACTTGAGTCATCTGAGCAAGATACAACCAGTGTCCACGATAAAGAACTTGAGGAGTCGTCTGAGCAAGATACAACCAGTGTCCATGATAAAGAACTTGAGGAGTCGTCTGAGCAAGATACAACCAGTGTCCACGATAAAGAACTTGAGGAGTCGTCTGAGCAAGATACAACCAGTGTCCACGATAAAGAACTTGAGGAGTCGTCTGAGCAAGATACAACCGGTGTCCACGATAAAGAACTTGAGTCATCTGAGCAAGATACAACCAGTGTCCACGATAAAGAACTTGAGGAGTCGTCTGAGCACGAGATACAGCAAGATACAACCAGTGTCCATGATAAAGAACTGTCCATGATAAAGAACTTGAGTCGTCTGAGCAAGATACAACCAGTGTCCACGATAAAGAACTTGAGGAGTCGTCTGAGCAAGATACAACCAGTGTCCATGATAAAGAACTTGAGTCATCTGAGCAAGATACAACCAGTGTCCACGATAAAGAACTTGAGGAGTCGTCTGAGCAAGATACAACCAGTGTCCATGATAAAGAACTTGAGGAGTCGTCTGAGCAAGATACAACCAGTGTCCACGATAAAGAACTTGAGTCATCTGAGCAAGATACAACCAGTGTCCACGATAAAGAACTTGAGGAGTCGTCTGAGCAAGATACAACCAGTGTCCACGATAAAGAACTTGAGTCATCTGAGCAAGATACAACCAGTGTCCACGATAAAGAACTTGAGGAGTCGTCTGAGCAAGATACAACCAGTGTCCACGATAAAGAACTTGAGGAGTCGTCTGAGCAAGATACAACCAGTGTCCATGATAAAGAACTTGAGGAGTCGTCTGAGCAAGATACAACCAGTGTCCACGATAAAGAACTTGAGGAGTCGTCTGAGCAAGATACAACCAGTGTCCATGATAAAGAACTTGAGGAGTCGTCTGAGCAAGATACAACCAGTGTCCACGATAAAGAACTTGAGTCATCTGAGCAAGATACAACCAGTGTCCACGATAAAGAACTTGAGGAGTCGTCTGAGCAAGATACAACCAGTGTCCACGATAAAGAACTTGAGGAGTCGTCTGAGCAAGATACAACCAGTGTCCACGATAGAGAACTTGAGGAGTCGTCAATGATTCTATCATTAAATGATAAAAATGAGAAATCCAATGACCATTCCAAGGCCTTCATCTCTGCTGTGTGGAAGATTCTCAAAGAATTTCATCCAAATGGAGTTGGTGCAAATTTTGAAGTTCTCAAGAATGTCATTTGTGAAATAACAAAAGCTTGTATAGTTTTTCCACTTCGAGATGATCTATCTGGATCAATGGTACATTGTTGCCACGGTGAGGTTGTCACAACGGAATTTAATTTGCAGGCTGTATTCCGTTCTTTAGATATTATGCACGAAAGTTTGGAGAGTGAACTGAAAAAACTGCAACTTTTTAGCGTGGGAAAAATAGCTTTATTCGCTTATGCTGAAGTTTCAAAATGTTGGTTTGTTTTTAAAATCAGCAGTGAAGATTTGAAGTTGGCATGCAAACTGAGTATACATTGTATGAAACTATCTCTCGAAGAAGATCTCCTCTTTCGTAGTTTGTGGCTGTTCCGAAAAGTGAATATCCCTATTCCAGTGTTATGTCACATGTGTGATAAAATATCCCAGGCATCATCACTTGAGACTTTCATGTCTAAATCAATTGTTGACACTCTAATTGCAGCCCATCTTATTTGCCCATGTTCAACTGACCAACATGAGCATGTGGTTGTGTCTGCTCCAATGACTGACATTGTGTTCTCGGATCTTATGGAATTTGTAGTCCCAGTAACTGCTTGTTGCACGGCTCTTTATCACACCGCCTGCCTTACAGACTCCGTAAAAAATAGCCTTGCTTGTGCTATAATCGAGAGGTTGAAGGAATTACTTCAATCTGGGGTAACTGATTCAAGAACTGAAACATTTTGCAAAGGATCTATTGATGAACTTACTGCACTCATTTGCAGGTAAATTATTTTTAATGCCTCCCACTTTAATGGATTATAATTTACATTCTTTTATACATTTTATAATTATTTATTATTACCTTTTTGTATTATGTGTGTTCAAATACATACTTACTGTGCACTCCATGGCGGCACTTCATTTCATGCACGTCATTCACGTCCACTTTACATTTTCATAAATAGTATTGCACTTTATTTTTGCATCATTTATCATTCTTGAATGTACTTCAATTGTTGAACACATTATTTAGTCTCAGTATCACTTGCAACCTCTAGTTTATCTGTGAAGCAACTTCTATCATTCATCATCACTAATCCCCTGTGCTAGTGCAGTTTCAATATTAACTTATTCAATGGGAAATTTCCTTTTAAATCTCGGTTCAATATTTCCTATACTTGCCATACTTATTTGTTTTGTCATGTTCTTTTTAAAATAACAATAAACTCATCATTTGATTATGTTTAATTTATCAAGTCATATGTCATGCACACTTTTCAATATTTAAAATGAAAATCAAATGAGAGTGAAGAAATTAATTGACACTGGGTTAGTCTCGCGGGCCAGACCCTCTTTCCGCTCGGGAAAAAAGTGAAGCGGTATGGTAAAGGGTCTGGCATGCGAGACTAACACTGTGTAGTTTCAAATTAGCTTTTATTTATAGGTAAGGATGGTCACGTTTATCCATCAGAGTGAGATGCATCTTTTATCAAGATTATAGGTTAACTTTGTCATAAACACAAGCACAGGAAGAGAGAGTTACTAGTATCATAGGTACTGGTAGTTTAGAACTGACAGAAATCCATCACTCATGGGTAAATGTAAAAGGGCAAGCACTTCATTTTTGTATAATTTTGGTTTATTATAATTATATACATACAAAGGATGTTTGTTCTCATCAACAACAGTGACTTGTATGAGGGTAGAGGAATGTTTGGTGTTAGCTACTAAACCAATGTTCCTTCCTGTTGTTGTTAAATTAAATTTCACCTCAATCACTATCAATGCTATATAAATATTTCATAAATCCTAGAATGGTTCTTAATTATAATTTTTTCATAATAATATTGTTGCAAAGTTGGCTTTGACACATATAAATATTTTTTCCTAGATCTAAGACTGACATAAACACCTACATATATAATATTAGCTATAGCTAGTTCTGTCAAGGAAGTAACTATCTACCTGATCTAAAAGCTTTCTACTATTAGGGAAGGCTGAACAAAGAGAGGACTAAAGGTTCAATCGATGTTGGGTACAAAATGTATGGTTTTGGCTCATGTACCAAAGTGGGCGTGTAAATGCATAAATAGGTACTGTTGTTAACCTACACATGCCTCCTACAGTCACATGAATATTTGTAAATGAATTCCTGAGTCTTATTTCTTTAAAGTTATTTGGTAAAGCTACAGCTATTATTCGTAATAAAATGATGTAATGGCTCAAACCTCCTTTAGCTAGTAGCAACTTCAATTTATCATTTCAGCTCATGTAGCTTGCTACTATAAAAATAAGATTTACTTTTATGGCAAATTAATAGTATTCGCTTAACTAAAATAACTCAATTTTCAGTAAAACCACCTATATACTACTTTCAAACCTCACAGCTAAATATAATAAGCAGGAATAGCTAGTAGAATAATAACAAATAAATTCCTTCATGATGTAATCAATAATGTCTGGAGCCAAAAACAACAACAACAAACTTTTACAGTGTTTGGTGAAAGTGAAATGGGTGTACTGTGAAACCATACTAAAAATAAACAATAACTTAACATTGAAACTGTTAGCTTTAGCTTTCGTGTTTCTGTATACTGTTAATTGAAGCGATCAATCCATTTGTAACCAGCACGAGAAGAGATGCTGTATGAAATAATAAGGATAGTGGCTGTATTAGTGTTTGGTGTAGCTTGTGCTCAAGGAGCAACTTGGTACATCAAGCCAAACAATATAACTGCTGCTAATTGCTCTCTTTGTGAAACCTTAGATTCTGCTGTTAAAGATATCCGTAACTCTTCAGTGAAAAACTTGAATGTGATTTTCTTACCTGGGAATCACATTCTCTCTTCCTTCTGGAATGTATCTGATATGAATGAAGTTTCGTTTAAGGTAAGAATGGGCAATACTACTGTCACTTGTGCTTCAACTGCAGAGGCAAGTATACACTTCAGTAACATTACAAAGCTGTCCCTACATTCAATTTCTCTTCAGAATTGCAATGGAAAGTTCATAGGACACATCAAAGCTGCTCTATACGTTGACAATGTATCCATTGTCGCTATGGTAGCAGTTTCAATACATCGCTGCTGTGGGTATGGTCTCTATATCAATCGATCCTCAACGATACACCTCGAAAATTGCAATTTTAGCAGAAATTTTGGGAGTGACTATTATGAAGGTGGGAATACAAAAATAGTGTTCAAGCGAATTGAAAAAGGTTTTACAAAAATAATTGGAACATACTTTACACATGGTATTGCAAGTGATATTAATGGACACCATGCAGCTGGAATTTATGTATCCTTTCTTGGCTCTAATGTCACTATGACAATAAAGTCATGTTATATTTGGAATAACACAGGAAGAAATGCAGTTTTTGAAGTTCAAAATTTAAACTTCACCACAGAAACATCTGTATCAATTATTGACACACAAGTTTTGTCAGGCAGAGACATCAAATTTGCTGGTCTCTCTTACTACATACTTCCTATACCTCATTTTACAAAAAAAATTTCCCCTTTTATTGCCAACATCTTGGTTATAAGCAACTCTTACTTTGCGTACAATGAAGCTGAGGAATCAACAAGTAGCCTTTATATAGATATCCATGATTCTGGAGGTACGTCAAGTCATGTAAGAATTAGTAAGTGTAACTTCACAAATAATTATATAAAGACTAACTCAAGTACTGGAGCTGTCTTGCAGTTCATGAGACATCCCATACCTAAGGTGCCTTATGTGTTTTCCATTGAAAGGTATTCCTCAATTAGTGTTCAGTACAATACTGTATTACTTCAAGACAATAATTTTGTGGAAAACAAAGGCTTGTCAACTAAAGTTGCTGTGGTGAAAATAATAAATAGTGATAACTTAGAGTTTTCCAATTGTAATTTTTTAAACAACATTGGAACGGCACTATCTTTGCATTCTTCTAGTGTTGTATTTTCTGAACACGTAATTTTTCGTGAGAACGTTGCCATTTATGGTGCAGCCATTCAGTTTTGTGGAGCATCTTTATTCTATATTAAACGCCATACAAAAATAGAATTTAAAAATAACTCCGCAACTCAGAAAGGAGGAGCTATATATGTCAAGGGAGCTTGCCTGGACAGGGATGACAATTGTTTTTTTCAACCTGTTGTTTCCTTCCCTATAAACATTGACAATTTCCAAAGTGAAACTAACATGAGCATTGAATTCAAAAACAACACATCAGGGATAGGTGGTGATGATGTATATGGAGGAAATGTTGACAATTGCTACACATACGAGACTTTCAAGTCATTACACATGCAAAACTATTATTGTTCTGGTAAAATATTTGATGCTCTTACTTCTACGAACAAGAATTTAAGCATTTCTTCAGATCCTTACACTCTAATTTTTTGTAATCCATCCACAGAATATGGCATTGAATCTTGGCCAGGTAACATGTTTCAAGTGTGTTTACAACCCATAGGGCAGCGTCACAGTCCTACGTTTGGTTCTATTGAAGTCATTTCCACAGCAATCCTAATGTCCTCCATTGTCCCTCGTTTGTATTCCAATGACTCCAGTGAGATTATGAATATTACCATATTTTCCAACTTAACACATGTTACAGCCACTTTGTCATTTAAGCTGCAGAGTTACTCTCTCATTGAAAATGAAAACCTTACCACGTTGGATGTGTATATCAGAGATTGTCCTTGGGGTTATTCATTGAATACAACTACAGGTCAATGTGAGATGATAATACTATTTAAAAGTCATAGCTGTGCCCCTACCAGTGACTACAAAATAACTTGCACAAACCATTGGATTGGCTGCATCAATGATTCTTGTTCTTCAAATGCAGATGGAATAGTCTTGCGATGTTTCGAGTACTGCCAAGAGAGCATTGTTTCAACCAGTAATATCTCAGACCAGTGTGTGGCAGGCAGAGTTGGGTTGGGATGCAGCCAATGCATATCCTCTTACAGTGCTGTATTAGGAACATCTAGATGTAAGCTATGTTCTAATTCTCATTTCTGGCTGATTGTAATATACCTACTGTCTGGTGCAATCCTCATAACTATTCTGAGCAAGTTTGATATAACTGTGACAAGTGGAACTCTCAATGGAATAATCTTTTATGCTAATGTCATCCACATTAATGAAACTGTGTTTTTTCCAATTGAGTTCTCTAAAACTAATGTGATTCGTGTAGCCTTGTCTTGGATTAATTTAGACCTTGGCATAGAAGTATGCTTTTACAAAGGCATGACAACATATCAGAAAATATGGCTACAATATGGTTACATCATATACTTGTGGTTGCTTCAGTTGGTCATAGTATTTTTATGTCGCAAGTATGTTTCGTTCACACGATTCTGTGGAAAAAATGTTACCAAAGTATTGGCCACTATTATTCTACTATCCTACATGAAAAGTCTTCAGGTGATAGCAAATTCAGTTGCATGTACTCATCTCTATTCAATGAACTCGCGGAAACGTGTTTGGAAACTTGATCCGTCAATTAAATTAGGCTCTGTAAAACTAACGCTTCTAATAATTGCTGGCACACTGTTGGGCTTAGTTCTGATTGGCTTTGCCATCTGCCTATTTTCACTCCAAATATTGAAAAAAGCTTCCAACAGAAAAGTGTTAACCTGGGTATCAAAATTCCAGCCTTTCTTTGAGGCTTTCACAGGTCCTTGTAACTACAACTACACATTTTGGCCAGGATTTCTTTTCATGGTAAGGATTTTTTTTGTCACTGTGCTGACTTTACAAGATTTCAAACACTACAATTACAACAGAACTGGCACATGCTGTTCTTTTGCTGCATTAATAATAGTTTGTTCATTTATTTTTCCGAGTGGAGTTTACAAAAAATGGTCTCTGAATGTTCTGGAACTTTCCATACTCGTTAACTTGGCTTTATTGTCTGGAATTGTCACATTCAAACATGCAAGCAGCAATCCTGAAAGCATCCAATACCTGACTTGCACATCAGTCTTATTTGTTGTAATTTCTTGTTTCTGCTACAAAGTAAAGTCTATTTACAAGTTCATTAGAAAAAACTGTCATTTAATACTTCAAAAATTTGCTCATGCTTTTTTTCAATTAACTGAACAAAGTAGAGTAATAAAACACTCCACGAGCAGAACAGATAGAATCACACATTCAGAATTTCATGTGTCTATCCCTCCAAATGAGGCTTCACACTTACTTAATGTTAGCAACTCCTTACGCAGTAACTCTTAAAGTATGGACTGTATTCTTACATCAGCTAGTAGAGATTTCGGATTATTGCATGACTAGTAAAAAGACTGGACATCTTACTTGTGTTAAGAACATTACACAAATACTGTGTTTGTATTGTAATATTGTTGCTTATATGGTTTATTTTTATTAACATGTTTATTTTGAAAAGAATTCACATTTCACTAAAATTGTATTCTCAGAGTTGTTATTACTTACTCTTAAATATGATACTAATGCTGTATCTAGCTAAGCTGCGCAGTTTTAAAACAAACAATGAATTGAAATATGAACTGAAGTTAGAGGTCTACAGGATGGTATAAACTATATTAAAGATCAACAATGTCAAATTTCCATGTGGCTTATCTCCATGTGGCTTATCTCCATGTGGCTTATCTCTGTGTGACTTATCTCTGTGTGACTTATCTCTGTGTGACTTATCTCAGTGTGACTTATCTCAGTGTGACTTATCTCAGTGTGACTTATCTCAGTGTGACTTATCTCAGTGTGACTTATCTCTGTGTGACTTATCTCTGTGTGACTTATCTCTGTGTGACTTATCTCTGTGTGACTTATCTCAGTGTGACTTATCTCTGTGTGACTTATCTCTGTGTGACTTATCTCTGTGTGACTTATCTCAGTGTGACTTATCTCTGTGTGACTTATCTCTGTGTGACTTATCTCAGTGTGACTTATCTCAGTGTGACTTATCTCAGTGTGACTTATCTCTGTGTGACTTATCTCTGTGTGACTTATCTCAGTGTGACTTATCTCAGTGTGACTTATCTCAGTGTGACTTATCTCAGTGTGACTTATCTCTGTGTGACTTATCTCAGTGTGACTTATCTCTGTGTGACTTATCTCTGTGTGACTTATCTCTGTGTGACTTATCTCAGTGTGACTTATCTCTGTGTGACTTATCTCTGTGTGACTTATCTCAGTGTGACTTATCTCAGTGTGACTTATCTCTGTGTGACTTATCTCAGTGTGACTTATCTCAGTGTGACTTATCTCTGTGTGACTTATCTCGACTGCTAGTTTATTGCACTCATTGAAACATATTTTAATATAAAATCCACAATCAGTATTAGTATACATTTACTGCATTTATTTTAAATTAATTTTAAATTAAAAGAGTGTTCATTGCCAATACCTTTATGGTAATAAAAAGCAAGATGGTGATATAAAAAAATAATTAATAATAATAATCTTCATCTAACATTAAGTTTGGTTTATCTAGGTGAGTCTGACAGACTTTCTTTTTTTTCTTGTTCTCCGCATACATCCTGTGATGGGCAACATATGCCACCTGCTGGGGCACATGGACTATCCGATAGCCTTTCATTAAACATGAAGAGCACTTAGCATCATGAAAAGAAGAATCTAAGACTGCTTCCGATAAATGGATAGACTTAAAATTATTTTGTTCATTGATAGATTGATGAGGAACAATAGCAGCAGTGACGTTTCCATTGTCCCCTATTTCACTTTTCAATCCACATAATCCTGGATAATAGAAAAGCCAATTAAAAGTGCACGAGCCTATGGTCTTTTTAGTGCAGTACTGTGCAATAACATCTTTGTAGGACATTCCCGGAGTACGGACCGTAAAGAAATCATCCGTGTCCATAAAAGTGACATAGTCATAAGTTCCTCTGTATCTGTATAGACAGTCTAAGTACATCAGAATAGTGCCATGTACATACCATTCTTCATCTCGATACCACTCACGCCAAACTTGAAGTGTGATATAGTTGCTTCTCAAGTGTTCAACAAAGAAATTGTTGTTAGATAGATAGTCTCGAAACCCTTCATCTTTGATAAATTTGTCTGAAATCAATAGATGGACATGATCAACCCCAAGTGTTTTTTGGTATCTTAAAAACTGTGGAAGCCATGTCACTCCTCTGTTATGAGCTTTGGTGCACACAGCAACAGAGAAATTGTGAGATCCCTCAGGCGTAACCCTAGTCTTGGGTATCCCAACAGGCTGTTCCGTGTGAAGAGCCAACATTTGAGTAGAATCAGCTTTATACATTATGAATGCCGTATCCCCACGAGTCACAGGGAGGTCATAACATTCAACTACAAGCTGTTCATAGCGAAATCTATTTTCCCCCAGCCATCTGTGCATCAGTATGTCTTCATACACATATCTGACTTGAAATGCTTTAGCTGTATATTCTCCAACACCACATCCAATGATCATTTTCTTTTTAAACATCTTTTTACTAGCAACTATAAATATCATCGTAATGTTATTGTGAAATTTACGTGATCTATTGTCAAAGTGAGCTGTGAATACAATCAGTTCTTTGGTTATTGGAAAAGATGAGATCCAGTAGTTGGACAACATATCAGATGTGATAGGACTATTTGGGACTGATGATCTGCTCACTCCAATAAACTGATTAGGTCTCCATGACCACAATACAATTAGGATATAAAGTACGGCTAAGCCAGCCATCAATGTCCAAAAAAAACAAGTTCCTCAGAAGCACCATTCCAGCTGCAATCGATACCATTATATTATTTTTAAAACTTTTATTTAAAAGTAAAATACGCATACACATGTTGTGATCTAGATTGTCCAATATAGAGGATAGACTCTCAGTTGAATATAACTTATATTAGGAGCATCCTTAAAGTATACAAAGTAATAATAACTCCTTGAAATGATAGTTTCTGTTAAGCTTTAGAGATTCTCATCTAGGAAAAAAATATGAAATTCAATGCGTGTAGGTGTTACAATTACATAACACAGCTGTAAAAATAATAGAGACGGGTCACAGAATCTTCCCTTCTCTTTCTAGTCGGGTATGCTGTGGTGTCCCCACTGCTGACAGAAAATCAGCAAGTGGTTTAGAGAAGCTAACTATGAAGAACATTTAAGGGAAAAATTAAAACTATGTGCTTAGATGGGAATTTCAACCAAAAAAGCCACTTATTCTGCTAGATATGAAGTAAAAATAAGTCTACTGAATAGCGCCATAGACCCCAAAACAAGCTATACACGAAAGTAATCAAGAAATGTACAAAACCTCCCACATGCACCACACACAAGTGGCTTACACTGTCACTAGCATTGTGACTACCAATACTTACAAGAACTCCTTTTGTTGGAACATGTCATGCCACAAGAATATGAATGGACTACATCTATTTTATTCTACGGGCACTTTCATTGAGTATTGTGTGGGGCACCAACGACCTCCACCTATATTCTAATTAACATAATTGAGGAGCTATCTAAATACTTCAAATTTTTTTTTTATCCATTCAACTGCTAATTATAAAACCATAACTTACTAGGTATTAGATTGCGACTGCTCGTTGGTCGGTTCTATCCAATTTTGTTCTATCTACAGTCCCTGACAGCGCAAAGGTACGCTGAACACTCTTCCACCGCACAAGAAAATTTTGTTTAGCTAATACTGCGGTCAGATGTCGAGCAAGAAGCCGTAATTGTGTGTTAGTACGCATGCGTAGCAACACTGAGATGCTATTCACCAACTGACAGAATTGATGTTGATCGCAGTATCAGCAGTAGACAGCGGCAGTAATAAGCTGCCAACGTTAGTCAATTGGTTCATTTCAAAAGTTATAAATTACCATGAATTGTTATTTATCTATAATTACTAGAATTTTTTTTAAATGTTTTAGCATCCATCTGACTTACTAAATGTATTTAATCATGCTTTTTTTTCTTCCTGGTTCCACAAGGTCTTTAATTAATTAAATAATATTAAGTTCCATCCACTTCCACTACACGAGATCAACGTTTATAATTGCATATCACTACTATGGAACATATTCCCACCTATTGATCTTTCATTCTCATTCACTTCTATCAAGTAATTTCTCAAACAATATTTTGGGATTTGTTTATTGCACACTTTGATCCAGATAATTCATGCACATTCAGTTGTTTAGGTCCTTTTTCTAAATGTCACTCTCACCTTATGTAGGACTCACCTAACACACTTAGCTGTAATGATTATAATTTTAGTTTCCTTCTTTTTAGCTATCTATAGGCTACTCTGTTATATTTAGAGCTAGTTCTTCATCCACCCTTCATATCACATTACATCTCTTTTTAATTAAAAAAATAATAATGATTACTAATAATGATATAAAACTTTTTAGGAAATTCTCCATTTACTTTTTGCATAAATTGATATTTTCTGTTACAAGAATTTACAGGCATGCCACTGTCCATCAGGTTACAAAAATAGGTAAATGAAAAGTGCAGTATAAAAACTTTAAATACAGGACTAACTCTATTTTTACTGAGCTACATTCCTTCCCTACACGTTACTGAACAAGCTGCAGACGTCTGGATTGCATAATAGGTAAGAGATCGCCAAACCAATGTCGCGCACTTCGGGGGTGGACACAAGTTTGGTGTGCATTAAATAGTTTTGTTTACTTACTCGGCGTCTCAACAAAGCGACAGAGAATATGAATTTAGAAAAAGTTGGAGAAGAGGAGAAATTGACTGTTTGTCGTAAATACTTCATTGGAGGGTTCTTCCTTCTTCCTGCTCTGTGGGTTGTCAATTGTGTCTGGTTTTCAAGAGAAGTTTTAAAGAAAACTGCTAATCGGGACATTCGCAAATATGTGGCTGGTTCCTTGATAGGAGCACTGATCTGGACTGCCGTAATCATTATATGGGTCTCTGTGTACCAAACTAGAAGATCTTCCTGGGGTAGTTTTGGAGATTACATCTCATTTACAGTACCCTATGGAAGAGAATGATTTACTTACATGTACTATTATATATTTGCCAGTCAATTATTTTTTAATCAATGTGATTTTTTTTTTGTGACAATAAAAATGAATAAATTTGAGACAAAGTACTTGAATGTTTTACAGAAATAGGAAATAGTATTGTACTGCCTGTACAGGATAGTTACTTATCTAACTTCTAAACGAACTTGTGGTCCAGCATTGTTGTTCCTGGCTTGGTTGAAGTTGACACTGATCGACTGCCCTCCAGCAAACAGAGGTCGATGTATCGTTGATGTATCCACTACTATAGTTCCGAACATTTTGTCATATCGAGTTCTGCCGTGGTAAATATGAATGAAGAATACAACCAGGGGAATAAATGCACTCACAGTAGCTTTAAAAAGAGCTCTCAACAACGACCTAAAATGATGGAAAAAGTAAACACAATAGTGATACACTAGAGGAATATACTTACTGAAGGAAGGATAGCTTTCCTCCTGGTTCAATTCGTATAGAAGAGCCAGGAACTGTGCGAGTGAAATGAGACTGTGAGCACTTCATCACTCGCAATCCCAGCAACCGCTTACCAGGAGTCCAACCAAAGTTGAATAACATCACAGTCTAACACACAAAATAAAGCACCAAAGTATTGCACAATACTCTACTCCTAACACAACCTCAAATCACAACAAGAAATTAAAAAAAAAAAAAACAAAAAAAACAAAAACAACAACAACCGTCAAATGTCATATTTTTTTGCTTTCATGAAATCTGGCAGCATCCACCAAAATAAATACTGAAAAGTGTAAGTGATATATAAATTGAATGTTTACAATCCAAATGAACTACAGTATAATATACATATTATGTGTTCAATTAATTTTATTGTTTATAATCATAGCTAAGTTAACTCGGTCCCCATTAGTTCTGTAACACTCTACTGTTTGCAAGTGAGTAAAATGAAGTGAAGCATTAATTGGAGTGTGTAAATTCTAAGCCAATGGTCAGTATGTATCATAATTATACTGGACACACATGGGGTATATCAGTAGCACATGTGATACAGTGATGAAATGAAATGCCCAATAAATATTTCTGAGCCTTACACGGCCAGCAAGTTGGAATAGAACTAAGAGCGTAAACTTCTGTCAACCACACGGAAAGTTAGATAAACACTTCTGCCGCACTGTGCTGCTAAACAACCATATTTAAGTTAAACCTATTTTCTTTAGCATCATATTAAGGCAAGTACACTGTAGAATTCTGCATGTTGTTAATATGTGCGACTTTACCCCAATTTCCTCAATTTAATACTCCAGTGAGGAAAATAAAAATATAACATGTTGAATTAGTAACTAATATAAATCCTTATAATGACAAATAGCTACGGTAGCTTACTTGCCATTTGTGCTTTCTAACTGGTATGAATCTGGTAAGAGTCTTAGAAGTCATGGAATTTTTACAATTTTTACATTGAATGTTTACACAATTCAGACTCAGTGTTCAGGATTCAGACAACTGAACAGGGAAAGGTTACAGCTCAAGCCCAGGCCCCGGAAATCGTCACCTTACAAACACATAACCTTACCTTACCTTACGTAAATGATAATCATAGTTAAGTCATAACCACTGTATCATCATTTATGTAATATCCATTTAAGTTCTGTTCAATTATTGTATTGTTGTTGTTGAATGCTCTGAACTCCAGTTGTTGTCAAATTGGGGAGTGCAGGCTTTTCGGGTCTAATCGAGTAGCAAACCCTTAAGGGTTACGCGAAAGATTAGTCTACCCGGGTCCTTCGAGCGTGGCTCTTACTTGAGCCACACCCTCCATCTATTCCATTACATTGCTCGGGGCCTTACACACCCCGAACATTGGTTTTTTGAGCCGGATATTCGTCTTGGCGAGAAGGATCAGCGACCTGCTCATCATCTACAATAAGTGCGTATCGAAGGCACTTCGACGCGCCCGCTCCTCTCGCCAGAACAACTTCTGGTGAGCAGCTTAGAGCAGGGTCAAAGCCTAAGGGAGACACCACTGATCTCTCTCAAGGTCTCAGCCGGAAAGCTTTTCCATAGACTCAGCCAGGCTCCATAGACTCAGCCAGGCTCCATAGACTCAGCCAGGCTCCATAGACTCAGCCAGTCTCCATAGACTCAGCAGTCTCACTCGACTCAGCCAGTCTCACACCTCATACCACTTCAGGTGGACGAAAATGACGCACCATGCGGTGCAACCCCCCCCCCCCCCCCCAAGTATGTTCAGGATTCAGACAACTGAACAGGGAAAGGTTGCAGCTCAAGCCAAGGCCCCGGAAATCGTCACCTTACAAACACATAACCTTACCTTACGTAAATGATATTCATAGTTAGGTCATAACCACTGTGTATCATCATTTTATGTAATATCCATTTAAGTTCTGTTCAATTATTGTATTGTTGTTGTTGAATGTTCTGAACTCCAGTTGTTGTTAAATTGGGGAGTGGGGCTTTTCAGGTCTAATCGAGTAGCAAACCCTTAAGGGTTACACGAAAGATTAGTCTACCTGCCTCCGCCATCAGACTTTAACAGTCTGGTCCTTCGAGCGTGGCTCTTACTTCGAGCCTCACCCTCCATCTATTCCATTACATTGCTCGGGGCCTTACACACCCGAACACTCATTTTCACCCGTGCCTCTACATCTGTAAGTTAAGTAAAGCATTTCTCCACTCTGCAGAGTGGGCAGGGATATCTAATGTGAATCAAATAGCTGCATTTGGACCTGGGAGCTTGAAATTTAGTTTATTTTGACAAAACGCATAACTTGACTATGACACTCTAAGACCGCACAACTTTTCTTTGCCATTACATTACATGGCAAGTATAGTTGAACCACTTCAACTTCTATACTTAACAACAGAGCATAATAGAGCCTCCCGCAGACTACTGTTATGGCTTCCTTTTAAGTGGCTACTAAATTTCTTCTTTAGCATGATGCTAAACACTTGAGTGCATAAAACTAGCTGAGCTACCTTTCTTGCTATGTGTGCTTAACCACACCACTAGTACTAATAAGCAAGTATATAAGTATCCTGCCACACGGAGGGGCTTGATGTAATAACTTCTTTCTTTTTGAGCTGTCATGGATTCCTTTCTCCACCTTTGTCTACCTCTTCCTGCTTCTCAGTTTCTCTGTCATTCTATCCATGATTGTAGATTTAGGCTTGGTAAAAACTATTGCCTTCCCTTTTGATAATATGTGACAATACTTAACCCACTCAATTTATGGTGCCTCTTTACATATTCAATAGTGACATACTTTACCTGTTCAGCTCATGTCACCACTTTACCGATTCAATTAGTGATGATACTTTACCAACCTGGCTCAGCTACTGATTTATGAATACACACACCATCATCATTACTGACTCAAAAAACATATTACTAGTGGTGTGCTTGAGCACAAAGGTGAGCGAGCCTCCTTAACCCTTTGCGGACGAACGCGGGTGAGCAATTATGTAATTAAATACGCGCACGCCGTAAAACCAATTAGTTGCCCGAGACGACGACGTTTTACCAGTGGAGTTCGACACGTGGAAAAAGAAAACGGGCGAGTGTTTCTTTTGTGTTAGGCCTCAAATAATCTGCCTCTAGCGTTGTAGCTATGGTAATTCGTTAGTTTATAGTTTATAGAGTTGTTTTGAATACAAACTTAGTTGGAATGGCACGTATTCATTACTTTCTATTCAGTTAAATAAACTTACGGTCCGGGGGGTTGGACGTTATTTCGCTATATAACTATGGTACACTTTTGCTGTTTACCTGGGTGTTCTTCCAACTCTTCTCGGGACTGCGATTTGTCTTTTTTTCGTTTGCCACTGAAGAAAAAAGCATTGCTTAAGCAATGGGTACATGCTATTGGGCGAAAAAACTTGCCAATCAATCAGCATACCCGGGTATGTAGCAAGCATTTCATTAAGGCTTGCAAGAGGCTACTTAGGTCAGACGAAGTACCATCCCAGAATATACCTAAGATTTCAAAGCCATCTACTTCGAGAAAGCCACCAAAGGAACGTTCATTCTGTACCTCACCAGCTCTTGTGGAATCATCTAGTGAAGTAAGCACTGTAAGCAATGATGTTGAAGTTCAGACAGATGATATAGAGGAAAACTGTGCTAAAATTCAAGAATTAAAGGAGGAAATTAATAAGCTGAAGTTGTCAACTAATGAGAGTAAGTTTAGCTTGTCCAGTGTATCTAGTACACCTTCTCAGCTGAGCTTTTACACTGGCTTTTCTAGTTATGAGGCTTTGAAAGCTTGTTATAACTTTCTGGGACCAGCAGTGAATCACCTCATATATGATTCAAGTAAAGAAGATGTAGAGAACCAGAATTAGTGTATCCTGTCATCAAGCCTAGTTATTATCTATAACAATTGTCAAACCAATGAAATATAATAATCATTATTATTCATGTAAATATTTTCACAACATTGACATTGAATATTAATTATTAATAACAAGTTATATTTAAGGTGAAGGTGTGTGCATGTTTAAAGAAGGGAAGTTTAGTTAATCTTGAGTGGTCAATGACATTGTATGGTTGTGGAAAATTGTTGATGCTAACACAATGGAGGGTTGAAATTTGTTAGAACACAACAAACAAAAAATAAACGATCGGCAATTTCAGTTAGAGATGAAGGTAGTGTTCTGTCAAATATATGAAAGTTTTTTATTCGTTCCATTGCACGTTCTACATGAATACGTAAAGATGCAATCCTTCTTGTTGTAACCAGCTCATCCTCATCTAATTGTGCCTTTCCTCTCATAAATGGGGGAATATTGAGGTGCACTCCCTGCAAGATTAGGTCATCTTCTATATTAAAACCACGATCTGCCATTACTGAATCTCCAGCATCCAATAAATCTAATAGCCCACTCTTTCTTGTTAGTTCCTTATCTGAAATAGATCCTGAGAATAGCTTTGAAACGAATGTCACAGCACCAGATGGGGAAATTCCAATCAAGGCTTTGAAGGTATTATGGTTTTTATATTTTGAAAATGTCATCTGCTGAATTTCTGGAAGTCTGGGTTGCTCAATAAATATTTCAGTTGCATCGATAATAACACGGGTAGTAGGGTAAAGCTTTTTAAATTGCTTGGGCATATTACAAGCAACCAATTCTTTTGGAGGCCACAATGGAATCTCTTTGAACTTTAAATACAGAAAATTAATCCAAGTCACTATTATACGTGAAACAGTAGACTGTGAGATCTTGAATCTGTAAGCTAAATCCTTTTCCATGAGACCTAATCGTAGGCGAACTAAGACAAGAAAAAACTCATCTTCTGGACATAAACATCGTGCTTTGCACCGTCTTCCTCCTAACTCTACATCTTCTTTACTTGAATCATATATGAGGTGATTCACTGCTGGTCCCAGAAAGTTATAACAAGCTTTCAAAGCCTCATAACTAGAAAAGCCAGTGTAAAAGCTCAGCTGAGAAGGTGTACTAGATACACTGGACAAGCTAAACTTACTCTCATTAGTTGACAACTTCAGCTTATTAATTTCCTCCTTTAATTCTTGAATTTTAGCACAGTTTTCCTCTATATCATCTGTCTGAACTTCAACATCATTGCTTACAGTGCTTACTTCACTAGATGATGCCACAAGAGCTGGTGAGGTACAGAATGAACGTTCCTTTGGTGGCTTTCTCGAAGTAGATGGCTTTGAAATCTTAGGTATATTCTGGGATGGTACTTCGTCTGACCTAAGTAGCCTCTTGCAAGCCTTAATGAAATGCTTGCTACATACCCGGGTATGCTGATTGATTGGCAAGTTTTTTCGCCCAATAGCATGTACCCATTGCTTAAGCAATGCTTTTTTCTTCAGTGGCAAACGAAAAAAAGACAAATCGCAGTCCCGAGAAGAGTTGGAAGAACACCCAGGTAAACAGCAAAAGTGTACCATAGTTATAGCGAAATAACGTCCAACCCCCCGGACCGTAAGTTTATTTAACTGAATAGAAAGTAATGAATACGTGCCATTATCGAGGAGGCTATAGTTTGTTAGCTATTTTTTTAGCTTATATTTATGAAAGGAGAAATCACACCCAAGTGTAAGTTCTAGTTTTAGTTTGCTTATTTCTAGCTAATTTAGGCCTTTACTTCTTAGTAGATGTTCTATTTGAAAATAGCTAGACACAAAGTGTAGGAAAAAAATTTTTTTATTTAGTTGGTGCACTTGATATAAGTTATACTTATTTTATAAGACTTATTTTGTAGAATAGACATTGCAAAATGTATATTATGTAAGCTACTGAAAGTTTTAGCGCGCTACGTGCTCTGTAACTGTAATAACAGAGCAAAAAAGAGCTTGTCACGAATTCGTGACAGCCGTATTTTCTTGATGCACCCGGTGTGTCACAGATTCGTGACCATCGTACGCGCGCGTTAAGTTACGGCGGTCACGAATGCGTGACGATCGTACGCAAAGGGTTAAGGTTCCGGTATACATTTGTCTCATGAATTATTCATAAGTAATCTTTTTTATTAGGTACTGAACAGAGCCTGATAACTGTTGCCACATAGAAAATGCATTAAAGTAAACAGGATGTGGCTTAGGGCAATATTTTTCCATATCACCTGTGTTCATAGTTATTACGTTGGGTTATTACGTCCCCCTAGGTAAATTTCTTGTTACCAAGGTATTCGCCCATGAGCAGTACCTAATAAATTTATTATCCATTGGATACCCGAGAATATCACTCGTCTGATTGGCGGTATTTACGCTCGTGCCTGCGGCACTCGCGTAAATACTAAGCCAACAGACTCGTGATATTCTCCTGTATCAAATGAATAATATATATTTATCATTATTTTGTATATCATCATTTTAGTGAAGTCAAAACTGTGTTATTATGAATATGTCAAAATGCCTCTAAAATATGTTCATAAATAAAAATTAGAAAAGGATAATTCAATGTAACAGACTAAACTAAAGTTAGCAGCTTCACCGCCAAGTTAGAACTATACCTCCCGTCCAGAAGAGACAATTTATACCCAGAAAGTAATAAAAAGTAATTCTGCAGGGCCCATCTCAGCTATTATAGCTCTACGCCTATCGGCAAACCGTGGACAGCACCATGAACCGTGAACATAACTCTGGAAAACTAGACCTGAAGACGACTCCGGACCTCACTGTGTTTCAACCGGCATTTAAAAAAAAAACAACTTTGTGATAGGTCCCGCCTCACAGTTCGCTGAATTAGAATAACACGTTGCCGTCATTCCAGAGCTGGCCCAGTTTAAACTAATTGGCGGTGAAGTTCAGCCATCTCCTCGAAGACCGTGAAGCCAGGGAAGTGCTCTTCTTGCCGCCGCGTTCGCGGGAAATTGCCCACGCTCCGTTGGAGTTAGCTAAGATCTTCGTGTGGATGGGGAACCAGAAGAATCGGAGGGCGACATACAGTAAGCACAACAGGCATGCATACAGGGAAAAAAAGCTACCCTGGGGAAAAAAAAAACTAAAGAGCCAAACAGTAAATAATCCAATACTAGACAAAGAGAAGATTGGGAGTTTGGAAGGCAGCAGAATAATAAATTTAGATCAGTTACAACTGTACACTGAGAATATTAGTAAGCATGCAAGCCAGTGTTCTGGGTCTGTGGTTCTAAATGGTGAATCAAGAGATGGATTAGCCTCCATACTGTCAGCCAAATGCACTACCTGTAGTCATGTTATCGCTTTTCCAACCTCCACTAAGGTGAAAGGTCCTCGTGGCTATAAGCGTTGGCAATGTAATTTAGCAGCTGTATGGGGGCAAATGGTGACTGGTGGGGGGCACAGCAACCTAGAAGAGTCAATGAGCATTGTAGGAGTGCCTGTGATGACCAATGCTAGCTTTGTTCAGACTGAAAGGGCAATCGGTGAAGCTTGGAAGCAGGAACTCTTGGAAAGCATGGCTGAAGCAGGAAGAGAAGAGAAACGATTGGCTGAGCAGAGGAATGAGTATCATGAAGGTGTTCCTGCTATCACAGGCATCGTTGATGGAGGTTGGAGTAAGCGGTCTCACAAGCACTCCTACAACGCTAATTCTGGAGTTGGAATAATAATAGGTGCTGCCACCAAGAATATTCTCTTCATTGGAGTCCGGAACAAATACTGTTCTGCTTGTGCACGGAATATCCCCACAGATAAGCACAAATGTTATCGAAACTGGAACCGATCATCATCAGAGATGGAAACAGATATAATATTGGATGGATTTATGGAAGCAGAAAGAGTGCATGGTGTACGTTACATGAAATTTATTGGAGATGGTGACAGCTCGGTGTATACTACTCTACTTCAAAGTGTTCCTGGATGGGGACATGCAATAAAAAAACTTGAATGTGCTAATCATGCCTGTAAATGTTACAGAGGTGCACTCGAGCGGCTTGTTCAAGACAACCCTTCATATAAAGGCACTGGAGGTCTGACCAACAATCAAAGACGACGGCTTGTTGCTGCAGCTAGAAGTGCTATAAGAATGCGAAGTAAGGAGAAGGACCAGGGGAAAGCACTATCACTACTTCAAAGAGACCTGAGAAATGGACCTCTCCATTGCTTTGGTTTTCACCGGAACTGTAGTACAGACTTCTGTACTACAGCACAGAAAAACACCAGCATGACATCCAGCTCTGTCCCACTCCTTCCTTCTGAGTTGTCTAACTCAGAATTATCTATGTCAAAGTCACTCGGTTCTCCAGCTGCAACTACAAGTTTGTCCTTGCAGTCTTCCTCAGCATCTTCAACTTCAATGGCTATGAGGTCAACATCTTCAACGCCAGAGTCAAGTTCTTCAGCTGCAGCTGATCCAGGTTCTTCACAAACTTGGAGTACTGGCAGTAGTGTCGTCAATTTTGAAGTTAGCGATGACGGTGACCTTGATTGGCGAGTTAAATTTCAAAAAAAATAATATATATATATATATAATATAATTATCTAGAAATATTTTTTTGTTGTAATATGACTGCATCTTAGTTCATGCAATTATACACAATAAGGACTAATTGTATGGTACATTTCATGTAAAAAACCTGTCATGTAATGCCTCAAGTGTTATTCTCATCAATGCACTGACAAAAAAATATTCTGCTGGCGTTTATGTTAGTATGACACTTGCACTCGTGTAGTCCATAGCAATAAAGAAATAGCCTATGATAAATGTATGGTTAATTTATTTTAAACTTATAATGAAAAGTAAAATCATAAATAGGAGTTTCATGCTACTTTTAATTGAATGTTATTTTTGGGTAAAAATTACTCTTGGTCCAGTTTGCATTTTCCTTTTGCCATTTCTCATAGTTCAATAATATCTGAAATACACTGGAGTAGCACGCACGGTCACTATTTATAGTAATTTATAACTACAACTTACCAATAATTTCGTTAATTATTTTTCTTTTTTTTTCTTTTTTTTTCAGACGTAGTAGATGATCAAGAAGTTCTTTGGACTGAAACGGTTGACGATGATCCATCTACTGAAGCTGATGCTAGACAGGGTGAGCCAACACCAGTAGAGATCAACCCCAGACTTCTACATGATATTCAGGTGGCACTGAGCAGGCTAATTGGTAAGGCAAGACAACTTGTGACCAATGAAACTACCAATTTAGCGGAAAGTTGGATGCATATTAGAATGAAGTTTGATGGGGGAAAAGTAATCCACAGGTCACAGAGTGGCTCATGGGAGCACAGGTGTATGGGGGCAGGATTGAGACTAAATCTCGGCAAAGCATGGGGACCACTAGCTCGGCAGCAAATGACTCATTCCTCCTAATGAAGTTTTTTGTTGATTCTGCTAAACATTCAGCTAAGCGATTGTGTGCCGACAAAAAACGAAAAGCAACTGAAGAGGTCAGGAAAAAAACGACGAATGAGCAAGTACAATAAGTCTCAGGACTCTACTGCTGCACGTAAAGCATACAGCAGACATGATGGTGGCATTGCTCCTGATGATATTGCTGAAGACATCTCTGTGGAAAGCATGGAAGAGCTAAAGTCTAGTTTTTATCAAGCTAGAGTGATAGTCAGCCATGAACAAGCTATTGAAGTTGAGTCCCGCACTAGAGGTCAAGCTGACAGTGAAGAATGGGCTGTTGAAAGGAGAGTGAGGATAACTGCATCAAGAGTGGGTGGAATATGTAAGATGAGAGAGAAGACTAAGAGAAGTAACAAGGTTCGTGAGATGTTGTACTCCACGTTTAGAGGAACACAGGCAACCAGATATGGTTCATTGATGGAAGCTACTGTAAAGAATCAGTATATTTATTACAAAGAAAGAGGTGGTTGCAATGTTACAGTATCTGGTAGCGGACTGATCGTCTCTAGTAACAATAACTGGCTCGCCGCAAGTCCTGACGGCATAGTGCATGACCCAAGCAACTCAGATCAGCCATCAGGTATCCTGGAGATCAAGTGCCCTTTTGCAGCTCGAAACTAAAGTATTGCTGAGGCTTGCAGTACCTCCACGTTCTGCTTGGAGCTAGACTCTGACAACCATCTGAGACTGAAAAGAAAGCACGACTACTACTATCAGGTGCAGTGTCAAATGTACTGTGCTGATAAAGTTTGGTGTGACTTTGTGGTGCATACAACTGGAGATTTACACGTTGAAAGAATATATAGAGATCAGAAGTGGTGGGGCATTCAGCTTGCTAAATTGAGAAAATTTTATTTTAGCGCATTACTTCCAGAACTTGCAGTTCCTCGTTATAGAAAAGGTGAAATCAGGGAACCAAATTAATTATTTTTTGTTCACATATCCTTTTTTTTTTTTTAATGTTATGACTTACGGTCACTGTCATCTTGCTGTATAATATTTTCTTTCACACTATCCTGTTTTTTTTTTCTTTTTTTTTTCTTTTTTTTTTCTTTTCTTGCCATGACTTGAACAATCACTGCCTTGCTGTATTAGCAAGTGATTCCACGAGTAACCTGTGCTATTAGGGATCAACAGCACTCGTAAAGCAATTGAAATAGTACTCGGCTTCACCTCGTGCTATTATACAAACATGTACATGTACTTCATGCTGTTCTTTGTTAAGCAGTAGCTGTAATGCACAACACTTTCACACACACTTGTTCACTGGATATGCCAACACAAGACTTACCTTCATGGTTATAGTGGACAATGAATTTTCAAGTTGGGAACAACACTGTTGCGTAGGGCGCATAACTATGACAAATAGCGCATTGACTTACCACCACTCATTTGAATAAATGAACTCCAGAAGTTTGTAAGTTTTAACTGTATCCATAAAAGAGAATTCACAGCGGTAAACAATACACTTGCATTGGATGATGTGGGTAAAGACCAATAAACCTGAGGATTCTATTCAAAGAAATTGTGGACGGGGTCGACCACTGAGCTAACACAAATACATGAGGGTCAAAGCACAATGACATAGGTACGTCTACAAACAAACTAATAAAAAAAAATATTGCCCCTCTGTTCGATTGTGTTACCCCTGATAGTGTCTCATCCGCCAATTACAAAAAATTATATTAATAGTAAAATAATCCATACCTCAAACACTGCATGACCAAATCTTTGCATCACTGTGGACACCAAGAATAAAACAACCAGCTGTCTGATCTCTTCTAATTCCTCATCACTGATATCATGCCATACATCATCACTTTCAAAAAATATTTCTGGAATTCTACACATGGAAAACAGCTATCGTAAAGCATAATCAAAACAAATTCATAAAATTATATAATTTAACCCATATTTGTATGATTTTCTTCAATTCTCATACTGCAAAATAATAACAATAATAATGAGACTATAGCAGGAGTGAAGAAAGGTAACAATTTAGTATTAAAAGTCTTCAGCAATCTTGAATAGAATGAGACTGTTTTAAGAGAGGATAATCATGCTGGAGAAATTTTTTTTATTGTTTTGGAATCATTGCATATCATAAATATTTACATGTTTTTGTGTTTACTTTTTGTAGGCTGTTGTTACCTATGGTTATCGACAAAAGAGTGTAGAGTTATATATGTACTTCCTGAAGTTCTAATAGTTTCAGAAAGAGAAGTTTGAGTGTACAAGGTTGGACTATTGGAGTGCAATATTTCAGTTGTATTCGAGACCGAGGTACTTGTCCTTCAATTACTACAATATTGTCAGAGGGAGTACAATGTTCTAATGATGAATTGTACAAGAGACATTTCGTATGTCTAGAAAGACTTATACAAATGGTATTGTTTGGGTTCAAAACAATATAATATAGTAAATGAAAAATTAGACGAAGTTGAATACCCACACTCCCTACCCCTGCCATCTCCCCTCCCCCTATCCTTCCACAACCAATATACCTTCCCTTCTGAACTTAAAATTCACCTGTACTCAAAATCTGGAATGTAAAACTTCAGAATGAGGCTAAATAGGAAGATGTCGATTACTTCTGCAACCAGTCTCTTCCAAAGCGGCGCTATAGTCGTCTCAAAACCTATATATTCACACACAAAATTTACTGCTTACATTCAAGTTCTAAGCACAAGTGAATCTTCCATATTATGGGTGCCCATAGGAACCCACCACCTCTTCTCCATTATCACATACCATTAATAATCCTGATCTGAATTCCAATCCCTGGATTCATAAGCCCATTAGGTTGAGGAGTATGAGAGTTTCCTGGTGAACCAGGAAACCCACTAACTGAAGTAACTGGGGACCCCACTGACTGAGGAGCCTGAGAGTACATCTGAGGAGGCACAAAATATGAACATTGCTGCCACCACTGAGCCCAATAAAACCAATTGATGAAATCGAAGTCCTGCACTGTAAGAATACAATAAGACTTTACTCCAACCTGGTTTAAAGCCTGGATCATTACAGACTTAAAGCACTACTAAATACCTTTTCTTATTTTATCTTTCTCCTCACCGACGTGTTCTGCCATCGCCACAAAAAAGCAAGTCGAAGAAGACCTCCAGCAGGCAGGAGTAAATACATTCAAATACGTACGATTCCAATGGGTACGGGACATACGTCTGAGGCGCGTGTAGAGGGGGCCAGGAGGGAAATTGGCCAATGTTTTTTTTATAACCCCCCCCGCGGTTTTGTTGTAGGAGGTGTGGCTTCCAGGGATTTCCGATCCCAGCAGAGCAGCAGCGGCCAGGGAAGGATGGATCGGAGTGTGGGAGCGAGATTGAGTGTGATAGCAGTTGAGATCCTGGTGTAATAATTTCTGTCGTAGACTTATTTATTATGTTGAGGTGGTTGAGTGGAGGAGCGAGTTCGGGAACCAATAACAGCAGTGGAAATTTTGACAATCTCACTCATGTCGGCAAAGTGTACACTATCAACGGGCACCAAGTTGTGGTCGAGGAAGTAATAGCTGAAGGTATGACTCACTAGGGTGGCATTACTTAGTTATCTTTCTGGCAGTCTCTTTGTGGAGGGACTGCTTTACAAAAGTGGGATAGAGTGATCTTATATCTCTATCAGGCAATACCAGTGGGATATATCAATGAACTGTAACTATGTTTACCTTGTTAGATAAACTTGGTAATGAGACTAACATATAAATACAGGATCACATTGTAAATTTACTTTAAGTAATATGACAATCTGTAGCTAGCTATATGATGAAGTATAGAGTTGTTTATAATCTATCTAACTGGGTCGGTCGTCAAGGTGGTTTTCACTTATTCCTTTTTTTTTTTTAATAATTGAATGATCCCCCTCTTGGTTTACTCTAATTTAATGGTGTTAGTGCATTGGTAGCTGTATATTTCCTGCATTATTTTACCTGTCTTGCTTGTGCATGTAAAAACAACAACAAAAAACACATATTTAGCTTACTCAGTTTGAATTGCCTTTGAAAACTTCTTAATTTTTTCAAGTGGACATATATATTGGGTTTTGAAAATATTTATTCTTACATTTTGAAGTTTTACATAGTGTGACTTGAGCTGAGTAAGTAGTTGATAATTGACATACCATTCTGTTGTTGTTGCTTAAAAAAAGCCAATGAAAGTGTAATACAACTCCATCACATGTGGGGGTTTGTCCTTTAGTTAGGCAAAGGAAAGCTTGCTGGTTATACAGAAGGAATCATGCAGAGTCATTGTGATATTGGTAAATACACAACTTATGGATATTGTGGATTCTATTTACTTACCTGGTATCTTTGTACCATTATTATGGTTGTCACGTTAAGATAATCTGTGTGTGTGGCATGTTGAGCCAGTCAGGTGTGAAGCTGTTGAAGACATGTTAGTACCTACTTGTATGGCATCAACACATCACTTACTCACCCATTCATGTACAAGTGGTTAGTTTCTCTTTGTACCAACCGAAGGCAAAAGTTGGGATTTATTTAAATGTGTATTGGACCACTACTGACTTCCTGGGTTTGGACAAGTACGTTAAGAGAGGCACGATCTTGCCCAGTGTGATGGGATTTTTCTGTAGCGGCCCCTTGGCATAAATAACAACTTAATTAATATAGTTCAAAGTGTAACATGATCTAGATTTGTAATGAAGTTATTGTGGGGACTTTGTTTTGATCCATTCATCTGATTGAGACATGTGTCTTCTATTTGGTAGATTGAGTAAGCTGTGGTTAAGGTGTCGCAACTGCCATAAGTTATGTATACATGACATGCTCCATGTTCTCATCTTGAATTGTACATGGTCAACTTGATCAGCTAGTATGCCCCATTCAATCTACCTCCATAACAAGTAAATTTGAGCTGACATCCCAAGTAAGTTTAATGCATTTACAAATAAATAGGTACGTAGGTGGGAAAGCAAGTACGAGTTTAATGCATTATCTCTATTAGGTACAAGTTTAATGAAACACATTTTAATTAAATATTTTGTACCAGTTTAGAATTTCAGTGTGTTCACGTTACGTATTTATACAGCTTACAGCATTACATACATAATACTTCCTCTCATAACTCCCACTCTACCTCAAACTAATTGTTTTACTCCACTGACCTGTGTTGCCATCTGATACAAGAGAAATAAATTGAGTTAGTGTGAGCAGTACATTGAAGATTTAATCAGTGTATAATCTGTGCTCATGTTTTAGCTTTTTTTATTATTATAGGGCAAAAGTTTCGTTATGTGTTTAAACATGTATCTATTACCACATCACTTGGTTGGCATCACTACTGGTCATCACCATTTAATGAGTATCCAGGCACTGAACTGGGCATGTGCATAGGTGAGAGCCACTGGTGTAATACACCAGATGTTTATTCAACATAAAGAAAGGGTTGCCTTGTGACTGTCACATGATTCAATTATGAAAGAAGGCAGCAACTGTACTCTTACGAGGCCACCTGGTCTTGGCTTAGTTTCACTTTGTATATCCTTTAACGAAACAACAATGGTAGTTCTGGTTTCTTCACATCCTGCTCTGATTTTGCACAAAATTATGTACTTGTACTGGTCACCATGGCTATAAGCGAAATACAATGGGCTGTGAAGAAGAAAAAGCATTTATAGGCTAGGATATACATACTGTATATGTTTGTATTGTTTAGTAAATACAGTGAGCCCAAAGACCGAATTGAAATGGTTTATGTAAAAGTTTAGTTGAGATTAATTATGACAATAGTGTGTTAATTTTGTAATTGTCACGCACGCTTATATTATTTTTAGTTTTGTTGTGGTTGTATGGTAAGCCTAGCCACAATGTGTTCTCTGTTAGTACCTGCAGTCTTTTCTTCCTCAGGGCAATCTGAGTTTTATCAACAAAATGAAGAATGCTGGGATTGTCAAAACTTTGGCAAATGAAGTTTGTTGGTTAGGTTGGTGTGTGATCCTTACAGATTGCTGACTGGCATTGCACACTCATTCGTGAGCAACATTACTTCTTACTTCTAGCTACCATATATGTATGTACAGTGGTAATGTGAGAGATCGGGAGGTAAGGGGTGGTAATACATCCAAACCACACTTAGTTATAAATTTGCAGTGGTAAGTTTTGTATTACCATGCTAGATGCTAGACTTGTTGTGTTGTCGTGCATGTTTCAATGAAGCTTAAGGAAACGCTGGTACTGAAAGATAGATGATAGGGAAGCTTCTGTAATTGTGGAAGCATTGGTAAGTGAAGGAATCCTTTTATTGCGTTTATTTTGAATCTTTGCCAGAGTCTGTACTCATGACCTGACACAACTGCAATGTGCTACACAAGCCTGGTCATGTGAGTGCAATGTCAGGGATAATCTGAGACCATTTGATGCAGGAGGCCAGCAATACATAAATTTAGATGACACTCTAATTTAATATTTTCGTGTAGCTGTTATTATTATTATAAATTTATTGCTTATTATTTGTGAATTGAAAATTGTTGAAAGGGAATGATTTTATGAACGAGAATTAGCAAATTTCTCAGCATAAGAGTAGTTGTACGTGGATCCATTAATGTAGTCTCTCCTCATAATATGTCTGCTTTATTCTATCTTGTTGTATTCTTAGAGCACATTCTGTATACACATACATGTATGTGGAACTCACTAATGTCCAGCACTGCTGTCCGTTATTCCTGGGGTCTCCACCCATTTATATGTATTCATACTGTGTATTTGTAACACCATCTGGCTTGTGTTGCTGAAGTGTGGCTTCCCCAAAATTGACCCCCCCCACACCCCCCACCACCTCGTTATTAGTGTACCAGCCATGATGTGACTTTAAGTAGTAATGGTGAAGTGTAGAAGTAGTTGGGTAGTGTGCATTGTTATTGTGAAACAAGTACTATAGTCTGATGTTATCAGAAATTGGACATAATATGTGGAAGTAATTTCTGTCATATGATTACTGCAATGTGTAGGAGGATGGTGGAGAAGAATAATGAACCTCTCAGTTAAGATGATATGAAGTGTGTACTAAGTAATTAAATTTTTGAAATCATCAGGTTGTCTGGACACAGTTTCTTAGAACAGTCACTTTTCTTATTCAATTGAGAATCAATTATGTGTATAATAACATGACATTGCCACTCTGAGTGGGTGGGGTCTGTTAGCCAATCAAGAATTCACAAGCACAAACTGAAAGCAGCTGCACAAACACATCCATCAATTACTGTAAACAAAAATATTAAATATAAAGATACGTATACATGTCTCCGTTTCTAAACTTTGATTCCCTAGGTATTAAACTGGCTGATTTATTATTTTATTTTTTTCTTTCATCAACATGGTATTTCTCTCTCTTACTGGGCTTTTGGTTAAAATGTTTGCATGTTCATTTGTATTCATTTTGTATATGTATGACATTTCCATGGCGATATCAGTTGAGATTTCACATGTGTGTGTGCACATGATTCCTTTGTCCAGGTGGTTTTGCTGTGGTGTACAAGGCCAGGTCCAATCATGCTAGTCTGTACGCCCTCAAACGCATGGCGGTCAACAATCCAGAGGATCTACATCTAGCCAAACAAGAGATAGCCATCACGGTATGTTTGTATGCGTGGCTGTGGGGAAAGGGGGGGGGGGACGGTGTGTGTGCGTATTTGCATGAGTATGCAACGGTTCACATGTTTAAGTTTTCTATTGGTGAGATGTGGAACTGATAGTTCTTGGTGTTGTGACATACTGGATAGTCTCCATTCTCTAGTGAACTAAAATACACAAACATTGGTGAGTAAATGTGTGCAGCAACACTAAATATTATCAGTCAGGGATGTACAAACTCAAGCCAGTTTTTCGTGTGTGTGTGTGAATGTAACTTCTCCATTTAGTAGCACTTGTGAATTAAGTTATAAAATGACTACATTTGGTAACAACTTTTTTCGGCCTTCCTTGGGGTAAACCTATACATTTGAACTTTTGTTTACTTTATCAAACACCAAGCAATGCATAACTGACAGTGAGAGCTATTGAAAGATGACATTACCCTTCTCATCAGTGTCAACTTGAGCTTCACATAAAGCAGAGGGAAGAAATGGTTGGAAGTTTTGCTAAGCGAGTTGTAGCTCATAATGAGCTCTCTTCCTAAATAATGGAATGTGTGTATGTTGAAATGTGAATGAATTTGTACCTTTGTTTTTAATCTAGCTACTAGCTAATGGTGAGCTGAGCTCACCATTTGTACTAAAGTGCACCACCAGAACAGCTTTGTGTACGTATGTGTTTGAAATCACTTGGAGAAAGATAAGATTTAGTGAGAGCTTTGTAATTGTGCCTACTAGCTTCATGTGTCTTTTTCGTCACTGTTTTGATTTGTGTTTCTAGAAAGCGTTGTCGGACTGCCGTACCTCCGTGACATTCATTGACTCGGATATCAGGCAACTATCTGCAGATGTGCATGAAGTTCTTATTCTCATGGAGCTCTACACAGGACAGAGTGTTGTGAGCATGCTCAATGCCAGGTTGGCACGCCAATCTTCCCTTAAAGAGTCGGAGGTGCTACACATTCTGTCAGACATCATCAATGCAGTAGCAAGATTACATCATCGTACTAAACCTATTATACACCGAGACCTCAAGGTGGGCGGGGATAGCTGCAGTTCATGGCTGAGCTGTTGAACTGTATAGTTTGGGCAAATGAATGCATGTGGTGTGTATTTATTAATAGGTTTGTGTAAGAGTGTGTGTGTTGTGTAAGTGTGTGTAAGAGAGTGTGTATGTGTAAGTGTACCTTGGGTTTGTTATAATCAAGTCATCCTTTACGTTGCAGATAGAGAACATCTTGTCGGATGGCCAAAACTACATTCTGTGTGACTATGGCAGTTGTTCGGTGTCTAAGATGCATCCAGAGGTCATGGGTTCATCAAAGTGTGAGGATGATATCGCTCGGTTCACCACACTGGCCTACAGATCACCCGAGATGGTGTCCCTTTACTCAGGGAAGGAGATCACTGTCAAGTCTGATATCTGGGTTAGTATTAGGATTAAAGGCCACAGTATATACATGGTCTATGTTAACGACCATAGCAAACTGTACTATAAATAACAGCAAATCAGTCTGCTCATGTAAGGAGTAGTTTGTCAGCAACTGTAACTGTGTGTGTGTGTGTGTGTGTGTGTGTGTGTGTGTGTGTGTGTGTATCAGGTATCATGTCTATCAATGTGAGATATTTGTTATCAGTTTACTTTTCTAGGTTGTGTATGTATCACATTTTGTCCTTAACAATTTTGGCTCACACCTTGTACTTAGTATCTCTCTCACTACTTTAATTAAATGGTGGTGAAGTGTGTCAGGACAAGTTCTATTGTGGGTAGTTGAAGGTTTACTCCACAAAATATACATGGACAATATTGATAGCAACCAACTTCAAACTGTACTACAGTAGGCATGAAACAAGGTTCTGAATTAACTGCTGTAGCACAATTAAAAATGGGGGGAAGCCAGTATGTATGTTGTTTGGTGAAATATGGCTGTTCTGTTCTAATGTGTTACTGTTTTAATAACATTTCCCTTTACCATATGCCTCACTCTAAGAAATATATATATATATATATATTTATTCCACGCTACGGCTGTATTGCGCAAGCTCGTTACCAGAGTACCCCCCCCCCCCCCTCCCCCATGGCTAAATATTTCACTCTCAGGCTTTATTTTCACTCACCTTTGGCTCGTGAAAATAAATTAGCCTGCTCAGTGAAATATTTCACCATATCACACTCTGACTCATGTAATAAGTACTATATATAAATAATCATTCCAATTTTTTTTTGTACAGATCCGGAGGCAGAGTTTTTGTGTTATATAATTGAAGCCATCCCATTCTGAGCTATTTTGTGAAGAGTAATAAGTTGGACACTGCACGGTATTAATGTTTTCTAGATGTTAAGGGGCCTCACGGGGTTGAATGTTTTAACTGTCAGAGGTCCAACTGTAGCTAACAGAAGGCCTACAAAGTGCTGACCTGGTTAAAGCTGTGTGCCTGTTAGAACTTCCATTGGCAATTTATTGAAGCAAGCAAGTTAGATTTTAGTACGAGTTGCTGTACAGCATTTAATGGTTGATACAAGGCCTTAGCTTGCAGATATAGCTGTGGAAGAGTTTCTAGCTAGAAAATAGCAGTGAATTAAGGGGAAAGCTTGACCGTTTAACATTATAGTAAGTGGTGTTGGCCATTTAGTCAAAACACAGTACAGTACATAAACTACCATTTTATGACCACGGAATCCAGAATTTTTCTTTGGGCGCCGACTGTATATATACATAACTAGCAACAATCAGTCTGTACATTTTTGGAATAGAAATAATATGTCTGCAGGTGTGTGTGTGTGTGCGTGTGATAGAAATATGTCGCCAGGTGTGTGTGTGCGTGTGATAGAAATACGTCGCCGTGTGTGTGTGATAGAAATATGTCTGCAGGTATGTGTGTGTCAGGTATCATGGCTTATCAGTGTAAGATATTTGTCATATAATTTCCCCAAAAATGAAATAATGATAATTATAGCAATAATTCACAATTAATAATTAAATATATAAATCAGAAAGAGTTAGAATTTGAGTGAATAAGAGCTTTTTAAGCAGTATGTGAACAAAAAATAAATGGCGCCGACGTTTGCCTCCTGTAGTGTGTGCTTGTGTACCTTTTCTATCACAGCTTCAGGGCTTGTTAGATCTCACGGCCCATTTCATAGTCGATGTCCTGGGTCTGGGAAGCCACTGAAAATCGTCGGTACAATTTCGTTAGCGGGAAGCCAACAAACTGCGGAAGAACTAACAATGCCTCCACGTGGCCTGTCACCACCTCCGTCTCCTCCCAAACAGTTTAGTTTAGAAGCCTTCCAGCGTATACCTGTTTTGAAGCGGATCCCAAAGGGCGCAAGACAGCAGTGCCAGGTGTTTGCGAGTTCCACCGAATGGACGCACCTCTTTGGCAACCCAGGTTAAATCCCAGATTATGGAGGACAATGATCCAGATACCGTATCAAAGCCCAAGCGGAGGAGGAAGCTGGTCAATCACCTGGAATCTGAGGAAGATGCCATGAAATCTTTGAGTAGAAGAGTAACCTGTAAGTTAGAAGAAGGAGATTTTAGAGGTGCTATCAGATTAGCCAACTCTGATGACCATTTGGCCCCTTTCAATTCTGCCCCTTTGCTGCCCTGCAAGAAAAGCACCCAGCTCCCCATCCTGACTCTACTATCCCTCCCCCTCCCACCTCTACGGCTGTGCGAGTAGACCCTGCATTAGTCATGCATGCACTTCGGTCCTTTCCTAGTGGGTTAGCAGGCGGTCCTGACCTTCTTCGGCCTCAACACCTCAAGGATCTTTTGTGTGCTGCTGGGGATGATGATTCAATCTTTGTGGAGACCCTAGCAACCTTCTGCGCTTTAGTTTTGTAGGGAAGAGTACCAGCCGAAATGCGTCCATATTTCTTTGGAGCAAAACTAGTTGCACTTGAAAAAAAGTCGGGTGGTGTGCACCCAATGTACCCTCCGCAGATTAGGCGCTGAGATTGCGAGTCAACTAGTAGTTGAAGACATGGCTAACCTTTTGAGTCCAAGACAGTTGGGTTTTGGTGTTTGTGGTGGTGCAGAAGGTGCAGTCCATGCTACCAGAAAGTACCTGCATAACCTACCCAGTAGCCATGCACTGCTGAAGCTAGATTTCAGAAATGCTTTCAATTCAGTCCGTCGCGACAAAGTGCTGAAAGCGGTACGAGACTTGGCCCCAGGAATTTATCCCCTGGTTCATTCCGCTTATTCTTCCCATACTTCTCTCCTCTGGAATGACCAGATCATTCTATCACAGGAGGGTGTGCAGCAAGGCGACCCACTGGGCCCACTTCTTTTCTGCTTGGCCATACACCGCCACTGTGAGCAGCTGCGTTCCCCGCTCTCTGTGATGTACCTGGATGATGTGTCAGTTGGCGGCTCCGTTGAGCTGATGTTCTCCATGATCTGGATGTCATCAAGAATGCTGACTGTCTTGGTCTGACACTGAATACCGCAAAGTGCGAGATCATCTGTCATGATGACATTGTGCGAGGCAGCCTTTTTGCTGGGTTCCCCCTTGGGGTGTGTGGATTCCATAGATGCCAGCCTCGAGGAGAAGATACAGGCTATAAAAGTGATGGGCTCACGCTTCCAATACTTTTCGGCTCATGATGCTCTCACCCTCCTCCGCCACTCCTTTGTCATTCCCAAGCTCCACTATCTGTTACGCACAGCACCTTGTTTTCTATCACGAAAGCTGGAAGAGTATGATTTTACTCTATGCTCCATCATGAGTAAAATCACCAACACCCCTCTTACCCTGAATGTCAAGGCCTGGGCTCAAGCAACACTGCCTGTCAGATTCGGCGGCCTTGGAGTGCGTAGTGCTACAGTACTGGCTCCTTCAGCGTACCTGTCTTCCTCCGCTGCTACTGCTGTAGATGCCATCCTACCTCCTACCCACCAATATCTACCTTTCCCCCTCCTACGACACTGCCATACAAGTCTGGTCCCAAGGTCATGACAATGATAGTCTCGTTGGAGTAAGTGCTGAGAAGGAAAGGAATTGGGACAATATTAAGGCAATCAAGGTGGCTGAGTCCCTGTTGAATGAAGCCACGGATGATATAGAGAGAGCCAGGCTGATATAGAGAGAGCCAGGCTGATATAGAGAGAGCCAGGCTGATATAGAGAGAGCCAGGATTGCATGGTCTCAGCTGTAAATCAAGTGAAGGTCTGACATGTGAGACATGCAGCCATCAATGACATTATCCACCCATCAATGACATTATCCACCGATCCCTGACCGCAGCTGGAACTCCTTCAAGACTGGAGCCACCTGGTCTACTGAGAACCGATGGGAAGAGACCTGATGGGATGACCTTGGTGCCATGGAAGTCTGGTCGTCCACTTGTTTAGGACGCCACCTGCCCAGATACGTTTGCCACTTCATATACCAGCCAAGCAACTGCTAAAGCTGGTGATGTAGCAAACTAGAGCAGAGGAACGAAAGCTGGAAAAATATCAATATTTAGCACCCCACCACCTCTTTCAGCCAGTGGCAATAGAAACCTCAGGAGTAATAGACCCAAGCTCCCTTTCCTTCCTGAAGTTACTGTGGCCAGTGAGTCAGGCGACTCCAATTCCACCAGTCACCTACTCCAGAGGCTATCTATAGCAGTGCAAAGAGGGAACTGTGTTGCCATCTTGGGGACTATCAGCAGTGCCGGATGACTTTATTGCAACCTATTACCCTACTCAGTCATCATATTGCTTTGCCTTTTTTTTTATATTCCACTATGTAATTCCATGTCTATTATTCCAGGGGAAAAAAATTATGTGATTGTTGTCTTAATTAAGGAGGGAATTATTTTCTGTTGTGATGGGAAATACGTACAGTAGGGGTCAAAAAAGTTCCCATAGCGACCAGACTTTTTAGCGACTAACAGAAAAATAGTCTCTAGGGTAAGGAGACTTTTTAACGACTTTTTATCAACCAATGCCGACTACACAAGTCACCAGCTGCTGAACCGACTTTTAAACCGTTTTTTAAAGTCCGTTTCTTTTAATAAATCGTTAGCATCCTATAGTATGTCCAAGTTGAGTTGGCCGCAAGAAAAACTTGAATAAATTTAGAACGGAAGCAGCTATGCATCCGGGGTTTGCACCATTGGAAAGCTCGTGCCGAAGCAGTTAAAAATATTCCCTCAGTAAACTCCACAACCGGAGAGAAAGTGCTATTCCAAAACTCAATACAAAAGTCTATGGGAATAGGAAAAAAAACACAGGTTTCCCGCTCAAAACACGCCCGCTTTTAGTCACACGGTACGGCTCAATTGATCACGCGGACTGTCTTCATTAAGAATTTTGTAAACAATGAGCGGCTTCTTCTCAGATTGCTGCGTTTCTAGCTTTATATCACGATTAGCTTAGGTTGCGAGTGTGGAAACAGGATAGGCAGAGTGTTCTGTTGTCGCAGAGAGTACAGGACCATACTACTTAAATTCTATCATTTCATCAATTTTCATATACATATTATAAATAAATGAAACAATTGATAATTTTATTTAACAAGAAAGTCTAGTAACTTTAACTACCAGTGCTGTACTGCTGAATCCTGTGATTATCAGAATATTTCTTGGGACACAGTAGGTAGAATCAACTGATTTTAATCCTGTCTCTTTAGAAGAACGCCCCACCAGTTTGCATTTTCCATCTGCTGTACATTATCTGCGCGTAAGAAACATAAATATATAATTGAAAACAGACGAGATGAGCTGTACAGTGCCCGAAAAACTCCATAAACTTCACTAAATTTCTTTCTTGCAATAGTTACAGTATTGATGCGCACCTGTGCTACCAAAAAAGTCGGCTAAAAGTTGCAACCAAAAAAATCTTGTTAAAAGTCTTCAGTACAGACTTTAGGGGAACTTTTTTTTGACCCCTACTGTACAATAGAAGTATGCACAACCTAGAAAAATAAATTGATGGCAAAGCTTTCATTCATATGTACACATATCACCAGACTCATACACACACACACACACACACACACACATATGCGCGCGCACTACAGTTGCTTGGTACCATGTAATAGTATTACAACCTATACATACATCATTGATGGCAATCGTGGTTGGTTGCAAACAATATCATATTTACTTCCCACGCTGTAAAAGTGAGGAGGGACAGCCAGGACTACATAAGCACATACAAGTGTGTGTTTGTATATCAAATGAATGCAGGTTGTTGTTTTGTTTTGTTTATTTGTTGGGTGTGTTTGTTGTTGTAGGCCCTGGGATGTCTTCTATATAAGCTGTGTTTCATGAACACTCCATTTGGAGAGCAGGCTCTAGCTATCGTATCTGCTCAGTTCACTATTCCTGAGGTTTCTCCATACTCCGATAATATGCACTCTCTAATCCGTGAGTTGTTTATCGTTGCATGGGATGGACAAATGTGTGGAGCACAGAACTGGGGATAAAATACACAACAGCAATAACATTGTATGTAAGATGTTCCATATCTCAAGATTGTGGTGCTTACCTTGTGGCGGTACACTCGTTTGTCAAGATTTTTCTAGTTCTTTAATTTTCAGATGATTTCTATAGTACAGTGTGGCAACCCAGCTGTACCTCTCTCACCACCATGGTTACTGATTTCATTAACAGTTTAAGGGTAGCTTCATTATGTGTTCCTTTTGGTTCAGGTGTACCTCACACCTAATGGACTAGGCTTTACTCACCAGGTGTGGATACGAGATTAGATAACTACTATACCATGTGCAAGTGAAAAAATTTCCAATATGCAAAATTTTAAATTTATACTATAAAATAGAGCAAATTTCATTAAGTGTGTGTACATAATATATACATATTGCATACATAACATACAGTACATGCACGTATACAGTAGAGGTCAAAATATTGTGTCAGTTTTACTCTGTAATGTGTCATTTACCTTGTAAAACTGTCGTAATTCAATCTGTGGCAATACACAACTCTTTTTTCTTTTTCTTTTTTTCCCTTCTCTCCCCTCTCCCCCCCCCCCCCCCTCCCCCCCCCCCCCCCCCCCCCTCCCCCACCTTCCCCATGAAATGTAGAAAATGTAGAAGTATGTACCATGACTGACACATCCTAAAACTGTGTAAGGCTGTCATGAAATGGCAACAAGAAACAAACGGTTTATTTTACCTTAGCCGTCTGAGAAAAACTTGCTGCTTGCTCCTTATTGTAGCTTCTTCTTTTCTTTCCTCTGAGAAGAACTCTCTGTTTGCTCCTTATTAGGTTCTGCAATAACTTGTCTACATTGTTATTTGGATGCATGCTTACATATACACTCACTATTTCTCAAGCACTCTCCCAGCCAGCCCTGTCATCATTCCTCATTTGTTCAGACTGTATATAGGTAACAATTCTCTTCTGGCACATGTTGTGATGTATGTAGTATACACTGGATCAATTCATTGAGGTCAATAGCTTATGTTTACTACCATAGGGTACATGCTGGAGGCAGATCCCGGCAAGAGACCAGACATCTGGCAGGTCAGTGAAGTAGTGTCCAGGATCACACACTCCAGGAACCCCATCTACAACGCCATGGTGAGCAACACACTCACAACACAACACACGCACTAACCACTTCCGGTGGGTGGAAATACCACGCATGTGTAGTGTGTCAGGATACTGAAGAAACATGAGGGTATTGTTGTGTGTTTGTTGTGTTGTGCAGAGGTCGCCAATGCCCCCAGCTACACTCCCTCGAGCTAGAAGAACAAATGAAGCCAAGTCTGGAACATCTGGGGCAAGCCCATTGACCACGACATCTAAACCCGTCCAGTCTACTCCTGCCTCATCCAAGTATGTATATACATGTACTTATACCTTGGTACGCTCAAACTGTCCAATCAGAGTGTTCAATTCGTGGTTAATATATTTCGAGGTGAATAAGCTAACCGTCCAATCAAAATTAGTCTTTGTGCGTTTCCTATAGCCAAGAGTCATGGTACAAGTCGGTTGCACCACTCCGCCTTCGGCCCTCAGTTGTGTAAATCCCATACCGACCTCTACGTCATGGTGTAACCTATACTTATCAATAATATTGAAAATATACTTTCCCGACTTGGAAGGTGTAAGGCTTTTATTATTTTTTATGGGATAATGATGTTAGGCTAAATTGAGACGTCTAATTAACAGGATATGAACGATTGAGTGGGTGTATAATGTATTATATGCTCAGCACTCTGAATTGATCACCTGCCAAATATTAATATGGCATGCATACATGTCCAATTTGTGAGTCACCTGAGCATGCCTGTACACTTACTTCATTTAAGGAAGTTGTGGGGTGATTGCGTTTTGTGCTATGTACAAAATTCTTTTCAGCAAGGGACACTATTTGTAGATGTCACTGTGAAGGGATTAATCTTAGAGCTTTAAACTGTTTTTATTGGAGATTTACATTTTGAAGTCCTACTTTTTAAGTATATTTTTATAGTGCACATTATTATTATACAGATCATGAGTCCTGTGGGTTAGGGTTGTTAATCGTTTGTGTTTAGGATTTCCGCAATCACAGTGACAACCACTTCCATATCTTCTCGCGAGCGTCCTAGACCTAGAACTGCCGGTCGTGTGGGAGGATATCGCGAGTGTTCGTCAGCAACTTCCTCTCCCGTTCCCACCAGACACGCGGCAAAGCAGCAGCGAGCTGACGTCAAACCACGCCCAGTCAGCACCTTCATAACCTTTGATACACCTCCGCCTTCGCGCTCTGATCGAGTACCGGCCAGTGGAAACAATTCAGGGAATTTTCTTGGAGTGTCTGAGCAGCTGACAGATCGTACAGCCACAAAGAGCTGGGATAGCGGATTGGACATGTTTGGAGCCGTCCCATTCAGCAGTTCCAATGTCAATCAGGTACGTCCATGTGTGGGCACATGTGTGTATCAGGTACATGTGTGAGTATATGTGTGTATCTGGTACATGTGTGAGCACATGTGTGTATCAGGTACACGTGTGAGCACATGTGTGTATCAGGTACACGTGTGAGCACATGTGTGTATCAGGTACACGTGTGAGCACATGTGTGTATCAGGTACACGTGTGAGCACATGTGTGTATCAGGTACATGTGTGAGTATATGTGTGTATCTGGCACATGTGTGTATCAGGTACACGTGTGAGCACATGTGTGTATCAGGTACATGTGTGAGCACATGTATGTATCAGGTACACGTGTGAGCACATGTGTGTATCAGGTACACGTGTGAGCACATGTGTGTATCAGGTACATGTGTGAGTATATGTGTGTATCTGGTACGTGTGGTACATGTGTATATCTGGTACATGTGTGAGTACATGTGTATATTTGGTACATGTGTGAGTACATGTGTGTATCTGGTACGTGTGGTACATGTGTATATCTGGTACATGTGTGAGTACATGTGTATATTTGGTACATGTGTGTATCTGGTACATGTGTGAGTACATGTGTGTACCTGGTACATGTGTGAGCACATGTGTGTATCAGGTACACGTGTGAGCACATGTGTATCAGGTACATGTGTGAGCCAGGGTTGTGGCAATTACAGGAGTAAAGTAATCAATTACAATTACTTTAAATTTTTGCTTCTCAATTACAATTTCAATTACCAATTACACCTTTAAGAACTAATTACAACAAATCTGTTAGCAATTACATACAATTACATCCTCAGGATAAGTGGTCACGTAATAGGGCCCACAAAGTTTGTAATTTTGTTTTAATTCAGCCATGTGCTTTAAAACTGACCCTTTACCAAAGTGGTCTTTGACCCCAACTACTTGCCAATTACAGGTATGCAATTACAATTACAATTACAATTACTGCAGATGGTGTAATGATTACAGCTAATTACAATTACCAATTGCAATTACCACAACACTGGTGTGAGCACATGTGTGTATCAGATACATGTGTGTATCTGGTACATGTGTGTATCAGGTACACGTGTGAGCACATGTGTGTATCTGGTACATGTGTGTATCAGGTACACGTGTGAGCACATATGTGTATCTGGTACATGTGTGCATCAGGTACATGTGTGAGCAACATGTGCTCTTGGCTCTTTACCATATGTGACCGGTTTTGGGGAAATCGGCCTAAACGCGGCATCTAAAGTTTTCTAATTTATTCTACCAGTAGGCTGCACGAGGCCTTGGGATGCCGTTCTCCTAATTTGGAAGCTGTAGCACAAGCCGTCTTCTCCCTACGCACTACAACACTTCAGTATTTTTGCTAAACTTATTATTGCTTATTTCAAAAAAACGCCGGGTAAAGGCGTTGCTAAGGTCAGGGGGCGTGCCTTGTGTTCGTATACTATTACTGCGTGTCTCCGGGACACTATGGAATAAACCGGTTACAGGCGGATTGAAAGAAGTCTAAAAGGCTTAATGCAGGGCTCCTTAAGAAACTATGGTGGCGAGAATCGCGTGAGTACGTGAATTATGTAGAATAGTAACTGAATTAGTTAGCTACAGTTTTTCCCCCGCTGTTAGTGAAAAGCCCGCCAATAATTTCTTAGCAACTCACCGTACACGAGTCCAACCGGCTAGTGTTTTTAGCCTCCTAGTGTGAGTTCTAGAGCACGCCAGAGCTTACAACTGCGTCATAAGCTAGAGCTAACTGGTGTCTATCCATTTCTGCCATAAAAAAATTTTTCGAAAAAAATCGACCCATAAGGCTTTACCCTGGGATACTGAAAATATTGTTTGCCGCGTTTAGGCCGATTTTCCCAAAACTGGTCACATATATTTTCCCATGTAAAGCTGGTGTACAAGTTCCAGTAGCTAATATAATGTGTATTCTCAAGGCAGCTGGCATCTCAGTAAGATCTCTGATATTTAGATGTGGTAGAAGACAATAAGTAAAATCTTGAAGGATAAGGAGTCTACTTTAGCTGATTATCAATCCAAATGCTTTTGAAGACAGAGAGTATACTCTATTAGTAAATTTCAGAGGTAAACAGGACATTAAAAATTGGGAGGGGGGGGGATTTTATTTTAAAGAATAAATTGATCAAACTCCCAATAGAGAATAGTCTCTGAACAAAGGACAGTTACTGCAGAACCAAATTGTCCTCCCTTCAAAGACTCGACTATATACCACCATTTTATTTATTTTGATTGTCTTTTCTATTTTTCTGTATAGTTCTATGGTTTACACACAGTTTGTGTGTGTGTGTGTGTGTGTGTGTGTGTGTGTGTGTGTGTGTGTGTGTGTGTGTGTGTGTGTGTGTAGAGTTCAGCTGCCCCTCATCAGCCCACACCTCCCAATGGCACACCAGCTTCATCTGGTGACACAGTAAGAAGAGATTTATTTGGATCAACACCCTTTACCAGTCCACCCCTGAGTGCCTCACCTACTAGTCAGAGACCGCACCCTCAATCAGGTCCAGCTTCCAGTCAGCCTGTTGATGAATTTGGATCACTGCCTTTTGTGACATGCTTATAGTGTAAAGTGTTAGATTATTTTTAAATTTTGTTAGCCATATTGTAAATGGTATATTTAATGGTTGGTGCTTCTTGTTTCCATTTGTTTTTAATACATTTTGTCATAGCAATGCTATTATGTGTTTATTGCACACGCTTGTGAGCAGCAACTGTACACACCATAGGCGTAAAAAGTTTATACTTTTTTTTTTAACCAGGCCATAGGCTAAAAATGTACACTGTCACCTGTTTATAGCAACATTAGGTAGTGCTTGTCATGTCGGCAACTACTTGGTAGTGATCATCCATGAGCTCATTCTCTTTCAGATTCAAAAGGTGACTTTTGAGATTGGAAAAAAAGTTACGTGGTATGTGGCAGGACTGTTGAGGGATGTTGTCATTCTGACTTCATCTTTGGAAGACGAATGAATAACTTGTGTAGGAAATCAAGTTAATCTTGTATGCAGTTTTCTAGCAGCATTTTAAGTGTGTGTTAAGAGATGGAAACCTAGCAGGTTAAGAACAAGCACGTGAGAGCTCATTTTATTTGCACAAATTTAGGATATCAAATGTAACTACTATCTCTATTCAAGCCATTTTGCAATACATCACATTAACAAAGGGAGAGTGAAGCTTGAATTTGGAGTACCCGTGCAGACCATGGGGTTCCCCTCACCCCCTGAATTAAAAAAAAAAAAAAGATCAGTGTAATGAAAATTTAGACTTGCCCTACTACACACAATTAGTTTGAAAAATGTCAAATCAATACAAGTTGCACAATGATCAAGTCTATGAGTATAGGGAATCTAGTCTATCAATCATTCAAGATCAACGCTTAAAGTTCTGGTCCTTCAACGGAACTTCACCACTTTCATGTGGCTAAGAGGAAAATTGCCCCCCCCCCCTAAAAAAAATCGCATGAATCTGTACCACTATACGATGAGTGTCCAGGCCAGCTTATAAATCTGTACTTGGCATAGACGACCACTACCTACATGGCCCCTCCTACAATTTCGTCACCCACCTCCAAAAAAAAAAAGAAGTTGGGATTAGGTACTAATAGAGGACTATTACTATTTGCACAAGCTCGTCAAGGCTGAAACTGTTAACTTTTTGACAACTGTTCTTTGCAAGTATGGATGCCGTAAAAAAAGCCGCTTCAGGTGCGGTGGACAGTATAAGGAACAGTCCGCTATTCAAGAGGAAGTTTGGGAATCGCACTCCTTCCCAAAGTCCGACGTCTAGTCGTCGTGTGGAGGCCTTAAGTCCTGAAAAGGACACCACACCATTTGTACAAGGCGTTTATTTTATGGTGAGTCACTGGGGCGGGAATATAAGAAGTACGGAAAGGTTTATGCAGTGTTAAGGCTAGTTGAATGCCACACCCCCAATTTATTTGGGGCAGAAGTTGTGTGATTAGTTATCAACCAGTTAGCATATCAAAGTGAGCACCTACATGTTGAAGAGAATAGCTAGCAGCAGCAAGGGTTGGTGTATTTGAAGCTGTGGTTATTTCTTGCACACAGCAGAATTAGTGTATTAAGATCACTAGTGTTACAGAGAGAGAGCAGTCAATATATCTATCAGGTTACTATTGCTGTTGATATTGTCTTGGCATTGAGAGTCCAGGAATGTGTTGTTTGTTTAGGTTGTTGCAAGAGATTGGTAATTTGAGATTGAGGTAACTCTGAGGCTTCTGTCATTTGAAGCTCCTGGTGGTAACTTGACACTGCCAATGATTAATAATCTGCATCAGTGAAACTAGTTTGAAATTCACTGGAAAAGCAGCTGGAATTGTTGTAGAATTCTCTCTTCAGCTCAAAACTCATAGCCTTTTCCCAGTCGTCATATCCTATTCATTTGTAGTCCTATTCTAACACTTAATTATGAGGTATATTGCTGCATAGACTTCACCAGAATTAGTATATTCCACTTTCCTGAAGTGAATTGCCTTTCAAGTAGATGTATATATACTCACTACATCATTGCTTTAAAAATACCTGTGAATTTAACCTCACATTTTTGTTTAATTGATTGCTTTTTTTTTTTCTTGCTTTTTTTTTTTTTTTTTTTTTTGTAATCTTTGCTGATGGGGCTAAGATTAGTTTGAAATAATATGAAACTGTTAATCCTTATGTGACTGAGTTGGTATCAAAGCAGTGAAGCCAATAATCCATGCATATCATTCTACAGTTTTCTGGAGATGCCACGCATAGCAAGTTGCTAGTTAGAGACATGTTTTTGAAACACCCAAGTAGAAATAATAGACAGTGCTAAGTATTAGTAGGAGTTTTACAAGGAGAGACAATGATACAGCTTGGAACTGTAGCTGCACATGTCTGGGAGAGAAGTAATGTGGTATTTCCGCACAAAAAAGCCAAGGACCACATTTGTCTATTCATATTCATAGTAAACAGAAACCCTGGCTGTAATTATGGGTGCACTACTTGATGCAGCCAGTATAACTCTTCAAGGTATAAGCACCACATTGAAATTAAACCAATAAATGTTTCTTTAAGTTGATAAAGGAGATACAATTTCACATTATACAATTCAAAAGGAATTGAGTGTTCAGCTAAAGTACAGTTTAATATTAGACATACACACTCAGCTTCGTTTTTGTTAACTGTGTTGTTCTTCCATGTAAAGGCCAAATCAAAGGAGTCAAATATACCATATATGAGACAAATTAAAAACACATGTGTCTTTGATGTCATATGCTAAATACTAGAATATTCTTCCTTCATTCAAAAAAGTTACCACACCACTTGAGGTTAATTGACATGGTACGGTATTGGTGTCTTTTAGTGGCTATATTAGTAAAGCCACTTGCTCCATAAACAACAGCAGCAAGCATTGTGTGTCTCATGAATCAGACACCACCAGATAGCGTATAGCATTATGTACACTTCAACCAAGACTACTCTCTACTTCTCCTCCAGCCATTAACTATGGAATTGGAAGTGAAAACATAACTTTTAGAGAAGATTTAAAAACTTTCAAAGAATATTTAAAATATGAACAGGAAAAAAAAAAGCACAGGAGGTGCAGGGAGAATTACTAACTCATCAGACATGCTCATCAATCTTGCACTCCTAGGCCTTGGATTCCTTATTTTATTTTCCTTGAATGTAGCTCTTTGTACACTATAGCCTCTACCTCAAGTCAGCTGCAGTATCCTGGTGAAAAAGCTTTCATAAGTATCTTTAGGCAGATGACATTTTCGCTACTTGCCCCTCCATTTTCTCATTCTCCATCCAGCTCTTCTACATCACAGTATCACTCATGTCTCACTGTTACACCCACTGCTAAACTAACCTTACAAATTACTAATTTGTTTATGGAGTCTGTCTAAATAGCACAAACCAATTTCCACTGGTGATATTTTAATTATTGGAGTATAATCACCTATTTATAGTAATTTATTTGATTCGAATAGTCACGTTTATAACAGAATCATTGAGTAAGAAGATTTCGAATTATGTCATTTGCTTTCTTGAAACCCTTCAGAAGGGGCAATGCTTTACATAGTGTAAAGCAGGCAGCTAATTTCCCAACTCTGTGATAATGTCTGGGTAGGAGTTGTGAGTAGTCCAGTGTTGATACATACGCTACATACATTCACACATACATACACACATGCCTATTCTTTCAAACTTGGACCAGTATTGGCCCAGACCATTAAAAATGCTCATGAAATGTTTGTCATAAGCCTCTGTCATAACAACCAAGCTCATGTCATTTTTCTACTTCATTTTAAAATCATGGGGAATAACAAAGTTTGGCAAGATGCTGAGTATTAGCCAAGGAATTATTTATTGTTGTTGTTGTTGTTGTTGTTGTTGTTGTTTGATGAATTCTGGAATAAACAAGTGTCACTTAATTAATGTACTACTCATTGGATGCAAGATAGAAAGTATGACTAATGGAGGTGGGGCTACTGGTGGAGGTGGGGCCTGGTGGAGGTGGGGCTACTGGTGGAGGTGGGGCTACTGATGGAGGTGGAGCTTATTGAGGATATAGGGCTAAATTTGAGGTCAATGACAAACTCAAATATAATGCAGAACATTTTGAATGTTCAGTTTCTGACATTGAGAAGCAAGTGATGTAGTGATGCACAGTTACACGTGTGTTTTATTGATCAAGTATCACCCTGAGGTAATCCCAAACACTGCTAGTGGTGCATGTGGGCATGCCTATCTTATGTTGTTGTATTGCTACAGTATATTTGGCCGTTTGCTGTTTTATCAAATTGATAACTTCCATGTTTTTATTTTGTGTTGTGTGGTGGTTTAGGTAGACTACTTGGGCAAGCAGGCAGTGGATAGTGATGGTGCCCAGGAACATGGCTGTACTGATGAGGCTGTTGCTATGCTATGGAAGAATTCCAGAGACTCTCCAGTTGCCAAACATGTTACAATTAAAGTACGTGTAACGGTGTTAATTAGGTAAAGGGTCTTCATAGAAAATACTGTATATGTATACTTCATAGTTTAATTATGTATGTTTTCAGAGTCTAGCTAATCAGTTTGGCAGTGAATGATAGACTCTCTCAGGTTTGTAGGGATATGATTATTCCAGCTGCAGCCTTATACAGTAGCTGGAGCCCACCCACCTTGCATTCACCACTCAAGGTTTGAAGTACAGCATCTTCTGAAAACTCCTTCATACACATTACACACAAACCCTTGCCTCTGCCAAGCTTCTCACTGTACTGCCAAGACAGGACTCTTTCTTTCATTTTCACCATAGCTGGCAAATTATCTCTTTTTTAGCTCATCATGTTGAAACAGTTTAGCAGTTATCCTTGGATCTCGGTCCCAGAGTGTATGTCTTGACTGATAAATGCCTGACATGGTTCTGTAGTATGTATTTCTTCACACTCACACTTCTCAAATGCTGATTCAAAGATTTCACTTACCAATTAATCACTGAGTGCATGGTAACAGTCTGTATGTGGTTTGTGTATAGCACACCAAACTAAATAACAACTTAAACAAAAAAATAAAATTTCAAAATGAAAAAATAAAATTAGGATTTCTTGAAAATTTTTGGGATTAAGAAAGGCAAAAGTCAAAGTAAGTCCCATGTGTTTAACAACTTTCAGAACTATTGAAGTTGACAAATGGCAAGGCAGTGATTCAGGGGTGTAGAATCATCATTCGCAATTTGGGCAAGTTTTGTAATGCTCATCTTTCAAATTAACACTTTGGCTTTAAAATTCCTTGTTTTAATATTTTTTAAAGCAACCCTAAATTTTTTTGAACATTATTTATGAAATATTGTTGTTGTTTTTACAACTAGTTTCTTTTGAATTAACTGTAAGGTCCCTATTAACTTTATTATACACATAGTACAGAAATACATAAAAGCGGTTTGATAATCTTATGAGTACATATTATTTTTACTTTTTGTTTGCAGGTGACTACTACCAGTCTTCGAATAAAGGAAGTGACGGATAGAGGAGATGACTCCGCCATATTAACAGATGAAACATCTAAAATATTTTATGAGTTCCCGCTGTTCCGTGTTTCTTATTGTGGTACAAGTAACTGTATTGATGAAGCCTTCAGCTTTGTTGCCAAGGACCAAGATGGGAGGCAAGTGGGAGGCATGTTGTTTTAATATTTATTAGCACTTTTACTGAAGATATTAGTTTAATTTAAGGAATAGATTCACTGCATCTCCTTTACTCTTCATTAACCCTCAGCATACAATCATGCATGAGAGGGTTATAGTAGTCTTTCTGTCTGTCTGTCGTTTGTCTGTCTGTCATGCTCTAATTTTGAAGATTACTGACAATTAATCATTGAATTGGGTATGAACTTACTCAGAATGACTTTTTATTGTGCTACTTTTTAATTTTGGGCTAACTTTGAGAAAAAGCAAAGCCGAGCTCCGCATAGGTACTAGCTTTTGAGTGTATTGTCACGTCATAATCGCATGAGCAAATAATTTCTTGCCGCCCACGGTAATTTGTTTATGCTGGAAAGTTAACGGAGTGCTGGAAGTGGATCTCACGTTGAAAATATATACCGGTGGCTTGTTTTTCGTCTCCTTTTTTTACATCTACCATTTTCATTGCTCGAGCTATATTGATGTCTGCTTAGTAATAGTAAAAAAATTGTTCTTTCTGGTCTGAGATATGATTTTGTAAGAGCTAGCTAGTGTATAGTAGTGCTGCAGGTTCACTCCTTTGGTGCTTTATTAACCCTCAGCGAGCATGCGCAAGATGTTGTCACCCTGTCTGTCTGTCTGTCAGTCTCTCTGTCTGTCACACTCTGATTTTAGAGATTATTAACAATTAAATGTTGATTTAGGTATGAACTTAATTAGAACTACAATTTAAGACCTTTTATTGTGCTTTTTTTTTTTTTTTTATTTCGGCTGATTTTAGAGAAAAGGAGAATCTATCAGCTCCATGTAGGTACTAGCTTTTGTGGGTGACGTTCCCTATAGTTACATTGCATGTACCGCTTCATTGCTTGAGCTATATTGATACCTGATTCAAATAGCTGATAAATTATTCTTTTGGTCTGAGATAATTTAGTAATAGCTTAGCTAGTGAATTGTAACGCTGAGAGTTTGCAACTTTTGGTACTTCATTTCTTTAGTGATGGTTTTGGTTGTTCATTATTTTATGGCTACATAGTGTATGCTTTTAATATCTTCTAATTATATCTCTGGTTTCAGTCCTTTTGTTAGTCCACTTTATGATTTACCTATGTATAATTTGTTAGCATGTATAGAGTATTGAAGTCCCTACATAAGTGTTAGTTGGATCTCTAAGGAATTATTCACATTTTTGTGTATATATGTGCGTGTGTGTGCGTGGTGTGTTGCCCAAGTGTTACCAGTTTGCTGTGTGTATGTATGCTAATATTATATATATGCACATGTAGTCATGATCACTTGGGAAGTTTTTCACTTCAATGTAGTATTTTTTTTTCCCTTTCTTGTGCGGATGTTTTCAGGTACTATTGTTTTGTGTTTCGCTGTGCAAGTAAAGAGAAGAGTCACGCCATGACTCTCACCGTAGCCAAGGCATTTTATCTGGCCTATCAGGTGATTTTTTTATTACTTGAATTCTTAATACCAAAAAATAATTTTTTGTTGTTGTGGTTTGGGCGTCAGATTCTCTTGGAGCAGCAAGGCAATTTCCCAGCTGGTCCGGACAGGGAGACATTGTTTGAGCCCCAGAGACCAGATGACACCCACGAACACCCACACAGACCAGACCTTTCCCCCAGAACAGCACCAGTGAACTCTCAGGTAAGGCGTGGTCAAATTTAGACATCTTCACAATTCACCTCTAAACACTCCACATGCAAATGAGTTTGTAATTGCACAACAGTGTGTTTTTATTGTGTTGGTCAAATGGCGAGGGTTGAACAAGGACAAAATTCAGGCTTGTTAACACAGATGTAATGAAGCATTAAAGTGTTAACCCTCAGCACTACTATACACTAGCTAGCTATTACAAAATCATCTCAGACTTAAAAGAATAATTTATTGGCTTCTTATCATGCATCAATATACCTCGAGCAATGTAAACGGCACATGTAAATGCTGTCTTTATAAGAGAAGAAACTAAACAGGTCAGAGATGCTCACCAGTCTATATTTTCAATGCAAAACTCCACTTTCAGCACTCTGTTAACTTCCCAGCATAAAGTAAAACTACTGCGGGCAGCAAGAAATTATTTGCTGTAATGAAGATATGACGATAGGGAGGCATTACACTAGTACTTATGTGGAGCTGAAAGCTTCGCTTTTTCTTAAAAAAAAATCAGCCCAAAATCCCAAAAAGTAGCACAATAAAAGGTCTTAAATCGTCGTGCTGAGTAAATTCATACTTAAATAAATGGTTAATTGTCAGTAATTTCCAAAATTAGAGCGTGACAGACAAACAGACAGGATGACTACTATAACCCTTTCACACATGCACGCTGGGGGGTTAATCAATGTTGCTATGCTTTACACATTCAATAATAGCTCAATACTAGCAAAGTAAAAGTGTTCCTTGTGCCCTCGTTTTCTTTCAGTTATCCCTGTGGTTTACCTTTACTTCTAGTTTAAATGAAACACTAATGAGGCCATAAGTATAAGTATATGTATTTGTACCAGAGCTGAACCTCAGGTGCACTGTACATGGGCTAAGCACTTGGAACTTAGTGAGTGATGCATACGAATTAAATGATTAAACAATAACCTGGTTTAATTGAATTTATTTTTTGGTGTTGAAGAAAGGATGGTAATGGCAACTATAGTTTAATATATCTTCATATTCAAAAGGGCTCTTAGAAAAACCATTTCTTAGCCAGATGAAAGTGAAAAAGTCATATTATTTTGGGTCAAGGTGTTATTTTTGAGCACAGCTAGTTCAGAATGAACACAGATAGAATGCTTTTATTTTATTTTTGCGGCATGTGCCTTGTTCTTGTTGCCTTGGCAAAACATTGATAACAGAGAATCCTCAGTTTTAAGTAAAGCAGTACATCTCCCCTGCATGCACACAACTTATTTTTATTTACTCTTGTTGGATTACTTTTTAATATTTTTATTTATTATTTTATTCAGTAGGTTGAATTCATTCTGTTCTGTTTGTTTTTTTGTTGTTGTTTTGTTGTTTTTTTGTTTTTTTTGTTTGTTTGTTTTACTTCATTCATTGATTACTTCAGTTAATTTTATTTACTGGTTTGTTTTTATTTATTCATTGCCTTATTACATTTTTATTCTTTTACTATTTCATAATTGTGTATACACTATTCTTTTTATCATTATTATTTTATATTTATAATTGCTGATTTGGTCATTTATAGGAAGATTATGTATATTATTTTTTTTTTTTTATTGTAAATATTACATATTTCATTTAATTTATACATTTGTTTACATTAATTTTTTCTCTCTTGCTTGGGATAACAAACTCATTTGATCTTGTAGATATTATACAATGTACAGTAATAATAATTAATGTAATTATGATTAATGTGAGTGTAGCAGCAAGTTGTGTTAGAAGTTGCTGATGACACTGCCAGTCCTAGTGAAGCCACACCCATCACTACACATGTTCCTTCTTTCCGTGTACTTCGCCCATCTCAAACTAGTGTAGAGTCAGAGTGTCTGACTATAGCTAGTGCTGATGAAGACTTCACTCGACTAGCCAAGGCCAGGTGGGTGTGGGGTATTAGTGCAGGGATTGTGATTAAAGCTAATTTTGAGAATAAAAGTAGAAGTGTCAGTCAAACAAGTTCACTCGACATTTTAAGTGTATTGTTTCCTATAGCTATTATTTCTCCCTCTAAATTAACTCCCTGTAACTATTATTTATTTCTCTATATTAACTCCATATAATAGTAAAGTGTTATAATATAGTCTGCATGTATCCAAGCTCTGTTAATGGTGAACTGTTCTCATTGTTGTCTCTTAGATCTAATCCTGACATCCTTCGATCAACTCTGGATGCTGAAGACATCAAAGGAGGACAGTTAGGATGGGCAGAAAAATTGCGTCTCCATGCAGACCCAGGATCGACTATGCACACTCCTATGGGTTCCACAGAACAATTGAATCAAGTGGAGATGGATAATGATGATAGTTCATAGTTCAGCTAATGCTGACTTTTTTTTACTTTTTTTTTTGTAAACTGCATAATTATTGTTTTTTGTTTTTTTAAATATATTTTTGTAGGATGTATTTGATTACATAATAGCAGTCAAACAACAGTAGCTTATGTCAGTATTCCTAGTCAACACTGAGTTGGGCTTGTAATCTTTCTAATCAATGGGTAGATATTGGCAGTTAGGTAAAAAGTTCTATTTATGCCTAAGAATGAAGGTGTGATCTCACGTAGCCAGATTTTGTCATGCTAAAACTTCATTGGAAAATGATTCAATGAGACCATTTATGTCACCATAAATAATGTGTGCACAATATTTGCTTTAAAAACATTCCTCCACTACAATTACATAGGGTAGAGCTGGTTATAAAAATGAACGACTACTGTTACATAAAGTAGAGCTTGTTATAGAGATGTACCTTTACTGTTACATAAAGTAGAGCTGTTTATAGAAATGTACCAATACTGGTACTTATAGTACAGCTAGTTATAAAGATGTACCACTATTGTTACATAGAGTAGAGCTGGTTATAGGAATGTACTCCTACTGTTACATAAAGTAGAGCTGGTTATAAAAATGTACCTACAGTGGTACACGAGAACTAGCTAGCAACACTTGTGTATGATATCGACTACAAGTAACAATAGAAAAAACTTGAAATTGTACAAACAGTACACATGTAAGTCTTTAGCCCTAGCTCTAGCCCCCTAGGACCACCTTGTGGTACGTGTTGTATCTCGTCTGATAAAAGCATTATTAGTGATTATGCATTAAACACACTATTTTACAAAGGTGGTACACCAAGTACCACATGCGATTACAAACTATGAGTTAGAACCAGCTTTACTTTATGGAACAGTAGTGATGCATTTCTATAACCAGCTCTACTTTATGTACCAGTAATGGTACATCCCTATAATAAGCTGTTCTTTATGTATGAGTAGTGATACATATGTATAACTAGCTCTACTTAATGGTACATCCCTATAACCAGTTCTACTCTATGTAACAGTAGTGGTACACTCCTATAATATTTTAACTACAGCATGAGTTATCCCTTACCCATTCCTAACCAACTAAATATTAGGACAAATTCGTATAATACCCACTAATAATAAACTATAATGATTTTTTTAATTGGGAGACAATCATTGTTACTTGCAAAATGAACCAAAAATTAAATCAGAGGCAGTGAGATGAGATGAGTTACAAAACAAAAAAAAAGTAAGAAGATTGTGAATGTCAGAGGATGTGAATTATTTAATGTTTGAGTAGCTACACACTCAACATTGAGATTCTTCTAGCAAATCCTCAGAAAGTTTAATATCGTCAGAAGGAGCGAGAGTGGCTGTGGGGAGGAGCCGGTCGTCGTCTGACAATAAGCCCACGGGCTTTATGGGGAGGAGCCCATCAGAGTCGGAATGGGAACCTGAACCTAAGACCACTTCTCCATCTTTGGTGACGATGGCTATTCTTGGGTCTGCAGCATCGTGACTGCACTGAGGTGGAGGCAGACCAGAGACTGTTCCAGGAAAGGAGGGATCTCCCGGCAATGTCCCAGAAAGTGGGCATGACGTGTTGGATTCTACTCCTCTGATGACAGCAGGCAAGCAAGACGTGTTAGTTTCCATGGTGTGGCTCCCCAGGATGAACACTTCTGGCTCCCATACCAAGATATTGGAGTTTGTCTTCCTTGCTCCGTCTGCTGAATACACATTCTTCTTTTGCCTGCACACACACACACATGCACACACACACGCACACACACACACATAGAGTGAAATCTAAGACTATAATACGGGAATTCTATTTTTAAGTGGTAGATCAGCAGTTACATTACAAAAACTATACTTACTTTTAAAAATTCAATATGCAGATATAATTCCGACTGAAACTAGAATGGGTGTGGCCAAAATCAGAACCCTCTAATTTAAAAGCCTGGCTACAGCCTGTCCATTTCTCTCTCGCACACTTGCTCTGTCTCACTCTCTCTCCTCAACTCACTTCTTAATGCAGACCGAAGTGATGATGATGATGACTAGGAGTGCAAAGATCATCACGATCAGAACGATGACAACTGCAGAAATATCAGAGAAGAGAGAGAGAGAACATAAAAGAAGGGTAAATCAGCAACTAATCACTGGTAGTGTCTCCACTGTTGAACATCTACTATTTCAGATGCACGTGCTACCACTGTGCACGTGCTACTACTGGGCTGCCATAAGGCTGCTATTGTGATGTGTCTTAACTTACGTGTTTCAAAGATGGACAACCTGCAATAAATACAGCAAAGAATGTTCAGTTTCCACACATCTTGTCACACATACTACATACATACAGACAGGCCTAGCTAACACCACCTTGGCAAAGTATCCGTGGATTCCATGGATACTACGGACATCCCTAGATAATCTACCGGTTCTGTAAATTCCATAGATACTACGGATATCCTGGATAATCCAAGAATGTCTACCTAGCTAACCCCCCCCCCCCCCCCCCCTTGGCATAAAAAATCATTTTAGCCTACCTTGTCATCCTTGATGAATTACTAATCCAGGTTGCGCCTCGACACCACATCAACCATGTAATAGCATTCACAGCCCTACCATATCTATCACACGTGCATGAGCAACTCCACGTACACTCACACATATTGAGGTGAACCTTCATCATCTAGCTCCTGATTTGCTCGTACAGGCGTGATCGCCTCTTTGGAAGTTCCGCCATCTTCTGTTGTGTCCGCGGCAGATCTAGAAGTAGTTGTTGCAGTTCTGCCATCTTCTGTTGTGTCCGCGGCAGATCTAGAAGTAGTTGTTGCAGTTCTGCCATCTTCTGTTGTGTCCGCGGCAGATCTAGAAGTGGTTGTTGTTTGAACAGCTGTGCTACAGCAGGAGGCGGAAAAGGCAGGTGGTGCCGGGGTGGTGGTGGTGGTTGCCTTGGCAAATACCCAGGGCGGAGGAGGCTGATTACTTCTCCCGTCTATTGAACAAAAAAAGTATATATATTCGCTACACTTCATAAATGCTGTGTATGTTAAATACTATGTAATACCAAACTTGTCAGTTTTTTCAAACTGTTCACAAAATCGTCTCATTGTCACTGAGGAAGACTTGAGAGTTGAAACTTCTGACCAACTGTGAACAGTTTGAAAAAATAGGAAATACTTTAAAAGTGTGTGTCAAACTACAAAAAAAAAAAATTATGGTACATTCTCTTTGAAATGAAGACAAGATGATATACTCGTATGTCAGTTACTCACTCATTAATTCATACTCTCTACAAAATGATATCATCAAATTTATCATCAAAAAAAGATCAAATTAAACCATTCCTTTAAAGAGCCCTCAGGCAAATATGCAAAGTGAATTCATTGACTCACAGTATTCTATGCAACTCTGCACTCCATTTGGACACGCACATAGACGATCAAATATGCTGACGGGTACACACAAGTGATTAGAGGTACACCTTCCATTCCTTAAAGCACATGCACCCATGGAATAGCTTCCAGACAATTCTAACATTGGAGAAGAAAAAGAACAAAAACAACAACAACAGAAGAATCAAAACAATGAAAGCAACAATCTGCTTAACCTTTCCCCCCCCCCGCCCCCCCTTTTTTCCCCCTCATCTAGTTGTGGTCCTACCTCCTCGCCTTGGAGCGCTGGCATTGACAATGGTAAAGCCGTAATGATATCCAATGGTGGTGTTATCGAGAATCATCAACTCCTGTGGCGTCTGCAAGGAATTCACACCAGTCGGCAAAAGTGCCCTGTAGAATGTTTTTGTCCACCACTCGGACCAGTATATATGATGTCCCTTTACCAACAAATGAAATCCGTGGTAGATGGTATTTACGTCACTGAGGACGACTCTGCGCTCGAGACCATTCAGGTCAGCTCGCTCGATGCGGTGGTAGTAGGCGTCGATCCAGTAGATGTGGTCTGTCTCGTAGTCGACAGTGACAGAGTTGGGCCACCTGATGTCCGTGTCCACAATGGGCGATACGAAGAGTCCGTCCATACGAGCCCGCATGATGGCAGGGAAATTCCCCCAGTCAGTGCAATACATCACACTACACAGTGTGACATCAACAACAACAACTACTACTACCACCACTAGTAATAATAACAATAATAATAATAATAATAAAACAACAACAACATTAATAATATAATAATTTTTTAAAAGCTTGATTTTTGGAAAGGACAACATATGATGTAACTGCTTCAGAACTTTTTACATGTGAAAAATTTGTCAATGTAACGACTTGGAAAACAAAGTCGTTTATACATCCTTGATGACCCCTTACCCTATCCTAGGATGGAGTGCCATTCCTCTTGGCTTAGACTCGGCCAGCACAGCCTGTGGAAACTGGTAAAGAATCTTCCTGCCTGAACCGTCCAGGCGGGAAACTTCTATTCTTTTGTACATGGCATCCAACCAGTATATGTACTTGCCTACCCAGTCGATCGCCAAGCTTGTTACCAAGCCCACTTTCAAGATGTCTACCTGATCTGTGGTAAGATAAATGTGAATAGTTTCAAATCATAACTTACCATCTTACATCTTACCTGTTCCGTCCATATTGATTGATGCTATCACTTTCCTAAATTTGTCTGAAAAAAATATCCTCCCACGGTCGGTGGAGTAGAGGATGTGATCCACGGCAACGGGACCCTGAATAGCGTCCCCCAAAGTTTGAGACATTCCCGAATTAGGACTGGATTGTAAGGTCTTCTTGACCAATGTCAACTGTCTAGCAACAACACTGAATGCACGAGGTACTGCAGAATAAACGAACGAACGAAAGAATGAATGAAAGAATGAAGTAACGAAAGAATGAACGAGTATGTGAACGACAAAAGGAATGAACGAAAGAACAGTGTTAGTGATGACCATATCACATACTGTCTGTGCGTGCGCACGTGTGTGTGTGTATGCATGTGATAGGCTGGGGTACATGTGGGCCTACACAATGACAATATCATGCGTGCTGACTTCGAAGACAGTTAGAATGCCACTGTCGTCATCAACTCCAGTCTAGTAGGGCCAAATGAGTCCACAAACACACACACAAACAACTTAAACACATGCACACACACCGCAACTTGTGCTACTTCAATCGTATTCAAAATATTTTGAGCTGTTGATTTTATCATGATTGTGGTAGTTGTTTTTATAGCTTTTTATTATTTTGTTATTGTATTAAGCTACATATATAGTTAATCAGTTCATGTTTTATCGAAAAAATCGACATTTCAAGTTTATGTCTATACTGTGTAATATTTAATCAATGTTGTTGTTATTGTTAATTGTTGCAGTGCTGTTCCTATGCTGCAACATATGACACAGTCCAATCAGATTTCAGTTTAGAAAGTAGTTGCTATATTATAATGGTGATATGCTGGAATTACGTAGGTATGACTAACCAGCCGCACTTACTTTCTGTAGTATATCCTCTTGCATGATGTTGGACTAATACAGCAGCCAACAGCCAGAGAAACACTGCATCGGACATCCCAAAGGGACATTGCATTGACAAAACTCTCGTCATATTAGGTTCTCGCGCGCCAAACCCTTTACCCAACAGCTTTGGGTAAAGGGTTTGGCGCACGCGAGAATACCACATATCATCACAAGGTAGGTGGAGCTCTAATATTTTTTAGAAATGATTCAACTACATCATGCAAAGCCACTAACTATACTTTCGCCGTCACTTAATGGAGGGGACATTTCTTTCATTAATGGCACAAAATCAGCGGTGATAAGCACGCCAAAACCGCACTGGACCCCACCTAGCTGTCTGAACTTTAATAACGCCAGAAGAGATCACGTGATGGCCCAACGTCTATAATTAGACAACTTGACTCCCACGTCTGTTTTACCCTCAGCGCGCATGGGCGTGGGGGTTACAGTATTGTTACAAGTTTGCAAGTTTACACACGTTTAGTTAGCCAGATACATAAATATTTAGTTGTTAAAACCCTTTCGTTCCCAATCCAGTTTTTAGACGGTTGTCGAGAAAATCTCAGTTTTGTCTCCCAGATCAAGATAAAATGGCGTCTCTGAGGCACAAAATTGTGAATATCTGGAGATCCATGGCCCAGTGTAGTGGATGATACAAACAAAAACCGTAACTCAGTAGAGCTGGTTATTAAGATGTACCATTATTGTTACATAAAGTAAAGCTGGTTATAGGAATGTACCAATACTGGTACTTAAAACACAGCTAGTTATAAAGATGTACCATTATTGTTACATATAATAAATCTGATTATAGCAATGTACTACTACTGTTACATAAAGTAGAGCTGGTTATTAAAATGTACGACTACTGGTACATAGAGTAAAACTGGTTATAAAATGTACCACTACAGTTACATAAAGTAGAGCTGGTTATAAAATGAACGATTACTGTATCATAAAGTAGAAATTGTTATAGAAGTGTACCACTACTGTTACATAAAGTAGAGCTGGTTATAGGAATGTATCAATACTGTTACTTAAAGTACAGCTAGTTATAGGGATGTACCACTACTGTTACTTAAAGTAGAGGAGATTATAGAAATGTACCACTATTTTTACATAAAGTGAAGCTGGTTATAGAAATGTACCTCTACTGATACATAGAGTAAAACCGGTTATATAAATGTACTACTGCAGTTACATAGAGTAGAGCTCGTTATAAAAATGAATGACTGCTGTTATGTAAAGTGAACTTGTTATAAAAATGTACCACTTAGAGCTAGTTATAAAAATGTACCACTACTGTTACATAGAGTAGAGCTTATTATAGAGATGTACCACTATTGTTACATCAAATAGAGCTAATTATAGGAATGTACCATTACTGTTACATAAAGTAGAGCTGGTTATAGGAATGTACTACTACTGTTACATAAAGTAGAGCTGGTTATAAAAATGTACCACTACTGTTACATGAAGTAAAATTGGTTATAAAAATGTACCACCACAGTTACATAGAGTAGAGCTGGTTATAAAAATGAACGACTACCGTTACACAAAGTAAAGATGTTTATAGAGATGTACCACTACTGATACATAGAGTAGAGGAGGTTATAAAGATGTACCATTAATGTTACATAAAGTAAAGCTGGTTATAAGAATGTACCAATACTGGTACTTAAGAAGTACCATTATTGTTACATATAATAAATCTGATTATAGGAATGTACTACTACTGTTACAAAAAGTAGAGCTGGTTATATAAAAATGTACCACTACTGTTACATGGAGTAAAACCAGTTATAAAATGTACCACTACAGTTACATAAAGTAGAGCTGGTTATAAAATGAACGATTACTGTAACATAAAGTAGAGATTGTTATAGGAACGTACCACTACAGTTACATAAAGTAGAGCTGGTTATAGGAATGTACCAATACTGTTACTTAAAGTACAGCAAGTTATAGGGATGTACTACTACTGTTACATAAAGTAGAGGAGATTATAGGAATGTACCACTATTTTTACATAAAGTAAAGCTGGTTATAGAAATGTACCTTTACTGATACATAGAGTAAAACCGGTTATATAAATGTACCACTGCAGTTACATAGAGTAAACCTCGTTATTAAAATGAACGACTACTGTTACATAAAGTGAGCTTGTTATAGAAATGTACTACTACTATTACATAGTTTTTGAGCTGGTTATAAAAATGTACCACTACTGTTTGATATAATACAGCTGGTTTTAAAAATGTACCACTACTGGTACATTGAGTACGAATAGTTACTGTTGCATAAAGTAGAGCTAGTTGTTGGTGTATATGCATTAAAAATTTGTAAAAATTAAAAACCTACTCTTCTGTGAGAGCCTTACACAACCTCACTCTTTTTAAAGATCTGGTATAAGCTCAAGCCCTGTGGGTGGGTTATGAATCTAATCAAATGCATAGTCTTGCGTAACCAGACTATTTACCAACCGCTAACTGCAAGTTTTACAATTAATGGAATATTTCTTTTTCAAAATATGCAATTTTGTTCTGTGGCATACCACCTTGTGGTACATGATGTAACACACTTGATACATGCTTAATAAGTGATTATGCATACCGATTGTACACTGGCCTCGCGAGACACTTTGCCGGAAGTCACGTGAACGCACGTGTCAGTGAACGCACGTGTCAGTGAACGCACGCTAACTGCATCCATTTTGGCATAGGGGAGGTAGCTAAATAGAGTGCAGAATGATGGAGGAAAAGTTACATTTGGAGTGTGGTTGTGGAGATTCGAAGGTATGTTTGTTTTTTGTTTTTTGTTTTATATAGGTTATTTTATTGATCTATATTTAGTTCAACGATAACCTGATTGGGTGTGATGCGTGTGAGGTGTGGGAGCACCAGGTTTGTCGGGGATTTTTGAAGCCACCCGCAGACGAAGCACAACACTTGTGCATTTATTGTCTAGGTGTCACTCCGGATGAGGTGAAAGTACGTATATTTATATATATGTATATGTGTGGAACACTTATATGTGTTAAATTTATTTCCCACAGACGTTAATTTGTTGTCGTAAACTGATTCACTATATTTCAAAGAATAGACATGTCGTTGTATTTTCAAAAAAAGAGTTAAAAAAATGTATCAAAATGACCGAAAGAGTGTTTAAGGAAGTGTTGGAGGAACTTAACCAATTTATAGTATGCAAGAATTATAGGAACAAGTAAGTTATTTAACATGCTTAAGAAACAAACTTATCTTTTGTATATTATTGCAGGACCTTTACGGTGAATTTTTTTGAATTAGAAAAAATGAAAGAGCTTTATTTTAAGGTTAGTATTATTATTAGTGTTTGTTTTCTGGCATTTTCTAAATTTGTTTATATACTTGTAGGACCGCCATGGTGCTTTAGATGGCGAAGTAAGTGTTACTTTTGTATTAGTTCTGTTTACTATTCTTTTGTTCGGAGACTCTTACCAGTAATGAGTGGTCTTGCATGTTGCAAAGGTCCAACTATATCGAGAGAAAAAAAGGAAGTTAATGTTTCATGGGATCCATTATTGTCATTGTTTGTTAGTTTTTTAATGTTCAAAAAGTATATATTTTTTATACGGATGCAATATTTTTTTAAATTTATGTGCGTGGGCGATACACTTAATCAGTGGCCTTGAATGTTGCAAAGGTCCAACTGTATCGACACGAAAAAAGAAAAGAAAGTTAGTGTCTCATGTGATCGACCATTGTAATATTTTGTTTGTTTTTAATGGTTCAAAAAAGTAGAAGATAATTATTTATATATGGATGCAATGTGATTTTTTTTTTATTTATGTGTTAATAGTCTGGTACTCCTCACAAAGATCCGCCAGCTAGCCACAAGGTAAATTTAGGGGTAACACTTTACCAGCATCTATATATACAGAAATTGAATTTAGTGACTTAATGATTTCAAGTTGAGATTGGGAGATTCAATTATAGAGTGGCCTTGCATGTTGCAAAGGTCCAACTATATCGACACGAAAAAGAAAAAAGTTATTGTCTCGTGAGATCCTCCATTCTAATTGTTTGTTGTTTATTTTTAATGTTCGAAAAAGTAGAAGATATTTATTTATATACGGATGCAATATGATTTTTAAACATTTTATGTGTTAATAGTGTGCTCATGACTCTCCTCCATGTTCGCCGTCTCAAGTCAGCGAGGTAAATTTAGGGGTAACACTTTACCAGCATCCATTTAATGTACCACTAATGTTACATAGAGTACAGCTGATTATAGGGATGTACCATTTCTGTTACATGAAGTAGATTTGGTTATAGGGATGTACCACTACTTTTACATAGAGTAGAGCTAGTTATAGGGATGTACCATTAATGGTACATAAACATGAGCTGGTTATAGAAATGTACCACTTTTGTTACATAGAATACAGCTGGTTATACGGATGTACCACTAAGTAGAGCTTGTTATAGAGATGTATTACTACTGTTACATATGTACCACTACTGTTACATAAAGTAGAGCTGGTTATTGGGATGTACCACTACTGTTACATAGAGTAGAGTTTGTTATAGGGATGTATCACTACTGTTACATAGAGTACAGCTGGTTATAAAAATGTACCATTACTGTTACATAAAGTAGAGCTAATTATAAAGATGTACGACTACTGATACATAGAGTAGAGCTGCTTATAGAAATGTACCATTATTTTTTAATAAAGTAAACGTAATTATAGAAATGTACCACTACTGTTACATAGTGCAGAGCTGCTTTTAGAAATGTACCACAACTAGTAGAGCTGGTTATAGGAATGTACCACAACTGTTACTTAGAGTAGAGTTGATTATATTGACGTACCACTACTGTTATCTAGAGTACAGCTAATTATTAACATGTACCACTACAGTTACATAGAGTAGAGCTAATTATAAATATGTACTACTGTCGTTACCTGAAGTAGAGCTGGTTATAGAAATGTACCATTACTGTTACATAAAGTAGAGATGGTTATATTTATGTACCACCACTGTTACATGAAATAGATATATATATATATATAAAGATGTATCACTACTGTTTCATAGAGTAGAGCTAGTTATAGAGATGTACCACTGCTGTTACATAGAGTACCGCTGCTTATAAAAATGTACCACTACTGTTACATAGAGTAGAGATGGCTATAGAAATGTACCACAATTGTTACATAAAATAGTGGTAGTCTTAAATATGTACCACTACAGTTACATAGGATAGAGTTAGTTATAGAGATGTACCAATGCTGTTACATAAAGTAGAGCTAATTGTAAGTATGTAACACTCATGTTACATAGAGTACACTTTGTTATAAATATGTACCACTTCTGTTACATAGAGTACAGCTGGTTATGAATATATACCAGTACTGTTACATGGAGTAGAGCTAATTATATAATTGTACCACTACTGTTACATAGAATAGAGCTGCTTACAGAAATGTACCACTACTGTTATACAAAGTAGAATTAATTATAAGAATATACCACTGCTGTTGCATAGAGTAGAGCTTGGTATATAGAGTAGAGCTGGTTATCCATATGTTCCACTACTGTTACATAAAATAAAGCTGGTTATAAATATGTACCACTGCTGTTACATAAAGTACAACTGGTTATAAAAATGTATCACTACTGTTACATAAAGTAATGCTGCTTATAAAGATGTACCACTATTGTTACATAAAGTAAACTTAATTATAGGAATGTTCCACTAATGTTACATAGAATAAAGCAAATATGTACCACTGTTGTTACATAAGGTAGAGCTAGTTATGGAAATGTACCATAAATGTTACTTAAAGTAGAGATGGTTATATAAATGTACCACTACTGTTACATAGATTAAAGCTTGTTATAAAATTGTACCACTACTGTTACATAAAGTAGAGCTGCTTATAAAGATGTACCATTGCAATTGTTTGTTGTTTATTTTTAATGTAGAAGATATTTATTTATATACGGATGCAATATGATTTTTAAACATTTTATGTGTTAATAGTCTGCTCATGACCCTCCTCCATGTTCGCCGTCTCAAGTCAGCGAGGTAAATTTAGGGGTAACACTTTACCAGCATCCATTTAATGTACCACTAATGTTACATAGAGTACAGCTGATTATAGGGATGTACCATTTCTGTTACATGAAGTAGATTTGGTTATAGGGATGTACCACTACTGTTACATAGAGTAGAGCTAGTTATAGGGATGTACCATTAATGGTACATAAACATGAGCTGGTTATAGAAATGTATCACTTTTGTTACATAGAGTACAGCTGGTTATACGGATGTACCACTAAGTAGAGCTTGTTATAGAGATGTATTACTACTGTTACATATGTACCACTACTGTTACATAAAGTAGAGCTGGTTATTGGGATGTACCACTACTGTTACATAGAGTAGAGTTTGTTATAGGGATGTCTCACTACTGTTACATAGAGTACAGCTGGTTATAAAAATGTACCATTACTGTTACATAAAGTAGAGCTAATTATAAAGATGTACGACTACTGATACATAGAGTAGAGCTGCTTATAGAAATGTACCATTATTTTTTAATAAAGTAAACTTAATTATAGAAATGTACCACTACTGTTACATAGTGCAGAGCTGCTTTTAGAAATGTACCACAACTAGTAGAGCTGGTTATAGGAATGTACCACAACTGTTACTTAGAGTAGAGTTGATTATATTGACGTACCACTACTGTTATCTAGAGTACAGCTAATTATTAACATGTACCACTACAGTTACATAGAGTAGAGCTAATTATAAATATGTACCACTGTCGTTACCTGAAGTAGAGATGGTTATAGAAATGTACCATTACTGTTACATAAAGTAGAGATGGTTATATTTATGTACCACCACTGTTACATGAAATAGATATATATATATATATAAAGATGTATCACTACTGTTTCATAGAGTAGAGCTAGTTATAGAGATGTACCACTGCTGTTACATAGAGTACCGCTGCTTATAAAAATGTACCACTACTGTTACATAGAGTAGAGATGGCTATAGAAATGTACCACAATTGTTACATAAAATAGTGGTAGTCTTAAATATGTACCACTACAGTTACATAGGATAGAGTTAGTTATAGAGATGTACCAATGCTGTTACATAAAGTACAGCTGCTTATGAAAATGAACCACTACTGTTACATAAAGTAGAGCTAATTGTAAGTATGTAACACTCATGTTACATAGAGTACACTTTGTTATAAATATGTACCACTTCTGTTACATAGAGTACAGCTGGTTATGAATATATACCAGTACTGTTACATGGAGTAGAGCTAATTGTATAATTGTACCACTACTGTTACATAGAATAGAGCTGCTTACAGAAATGTACCACTACTGTTATACAAAGTAGAATTAATTATAAGAATATACCACTGCTGTTGCATAGAGTAGAGCTTGGTATATAGAGTAGAGCTGGTTATCCATATGTTCCACTACTGTTACATAAAATAAAGCTGGTTATAAATATGTACCACTGCTGTTACATAAAGTACAACTGGTTATAAAAATGTATCACTACTGTTACATAAAGTAATGCTGCTTATAAAGATGTACCACTATTGTTACATAAAGTAAACTTAATTATAGGAATGTTCCACTAATGTTACATAGAATAAAGCAAATATGTACCACTGTTGTTACATAAGGTAGAGCTAGTTATGGAAATGTACCATAAATGTTACTTAAAGTAGAGATGGTTATATAAATGTACCACTACTGTTACATAGATTAAAGCTTGTTATAAAATTGTACCACTACTGTTACATAAAGTAGAGCTGCTTATAAAGATGTACCATTGCAATTGTTTGTTGTTTATTTTTAATGTAGAAGATATTTATTTATATACGGATGCAATATGATTTTTAAACATTTTATGTGTTAATAGTCTGCTCATGACCCTCCTCCATGTTCGCCGTCTCAAGTCAGCGAGGTAAATTTAGGGGTAACACTTTACCAGCATCCATTTAATGTACCACTAATGTTACATAGAGTACAGCTGATTATAGGGATGTACCATTTCTGTTACATGAAGTAGATTTGGTTATAGGGATGTACCACTACTGTTACATAGAGTAGAGCTAGTTATAGGGATGTACCATTAATGGTACATAAACATGAGCTGGTTATAGAAATGTATCACTTTTGTTACATAGAGTACAGCTGGTTATACGGATGTACCACTAAGTAGAGCTTGTTATAGAGATGTATTACTACTGTTACATATGTACCACTACTGTTACATAAAGTAGAGCTGGTTATTGGGATGTACCACTACTGTTACATAGAGTAGAGTTTGTTATAGGGATGTCTCACTACTGTTACATAGAGTACAGCTGGTTATAAAAATGTACCATTACTGTTACATAAAGTAGAGCTAATTATAAAGATGTACGACTACTGATACATAGAGTAGAGCTGCTTATAGAAATGTACCATTATTTTTTAATAAAGTAAACTTAATTATAGAAATGTACCACTACTGTTACATAGTGCAGAGCTGCTTTTAGAAATGTACCACAACTAGTAGAGCTGGTTATAGGAATGTACCACAACTGTTACTTAGAGTAGAGTTGATTATATTGACGTACCACTACTGTTATCTAGAGTACAGCTAATTATTAACATGTACCACTACAGTTACATAGAGTAGAGCTAATTATAAATATGTACCACTGTCGTTACCTGAAGTAGAGCTGGTTATAGAAATGTACCATTACTGTTACATAAAGTAGAGATGGTTATATTTATGTACCACCACTGTTACATGAAATAGATATATATATATATATAAAGATGTATCACTACTGTTTCATAGAGTAGAGCTAGTTATAGAGATGTACCACTGCTGTTACATAGAGTACCGCTGCTTATAAAAATGTACCACTACTGTTACATAGAGTAGAGATGGCTATAGAAATGTACCACAATTGTTACATAAAATAGTGGTAGTCTTAAATATGTACCACTACAGTTACATAGGATAGAGTTAGTTATAGAGATGTACCAATGCTGTTACATAAAGTACAGCTGCTTATGAAAATGAACCACTACTGTTACATAAAGTAGAGCTAATTGTAAGTATGTAACACTCATGTTACATAGAGTACACTTTGTTATAAATATGTACCACTTCTGTTACATAGAGTACAGCTGGTTATGAATATATACCAGTACTGTTACATGGAGTAGAGCTAATTATATAATTGTACCACTACTGTTACATAGAATAGAGCTGCTTACAGAAATGTACCACTACTGTTATACAAAGTAGAATTAATTATAAGAATATACCACTGCTGTTGCATAGAGTAGAGCTTGGTATATAGAGTAGAGCTGGTTATCCATATGTTCCACTACTGTTACATAAAATAAAGCTGGTTATAAATATGTACCACTGCTGTTACATAAAGTACAACTGGTTATAAAAATGTATCACTACTGTTACATAAAGTAATGCTGCTTATAAAGATGTACCACTATTGTTACATAAAGTAAACTTAATTATAGGAATGTTCCACTAATGTTACATAGAATAAAGCAAATATGTACCACTGTTGTTACATAAGGTAGAGCTAGTTATGGAAATGTACCATAAATGTTACTTAAAGTAGAGATGGTTATATAAATGTACCACTACTGTTACATAGATTAAAGCTTGTTATAAAATTGTACCACTACTGTTACATAAAGTAGAGCTGCTTATAAAGATGTACCATTGCAATTGTTTGTTGTTTATTTTTAATGTAGAAGATATTTATTTATATACGGATGCAATATGATTTTTAAACATTTTATGTGTTAATAGTCTGCTCATGACCCTCCTCCATGTTCGCCGTCTCAAGTCAGCGAGGTAAATTTAGGGGTAACACTTTACCAGCATCCATTTAATGTACCACTAATGTTACATAGAGTACAGCTGATTATAGGGATGTACCATTTCTGTTACATGAAGTAGATTTGGTTATAGGGATGTACCACTACTGTTACATAGAGTAGAGCTAGTTATAGGGATGTACCATTAATGGTACATAAACATGAGCTGGTTATAGAAATGTATCACTTTTGTTACATAGAGTACAGCTGGTTATACGGATGTACCACTAAGTAGAGCTTGTTATAGAGATGTATTACTACTGTTACATATGTACCACTACTGTTACATAAAGTAGAGCTGGTTATTGGGATGTACCACTACTGTTACATAGAGTAGAGTTTGTTATAGGGATGTCTCACTACTGTTACATAGAGTACAGCTGGTTATAAAAATGTACCATTACTGTTACATAAAGTAGAGCTAATTATAAAGATGTACGACTACTGATACATAGAGTAGAGCTGCTTATAGAAATGTACCATTATTTTTTAATAAAGTAAACTTAATTATAGAAATGTACCACTACTGTTACATAGTGCAGAGCTGCTTTTAGAAATGTACCACAACTAGTAGAGCTGGTTATAGGAATGTACCACAACTGTTACTTAGAGTAGAGTTGATTATATTGACGTACCACTACTGTTATCTAGAGTACAGCTAATTATTAACATGTACCACTACAGTTACATAGAGTAGAGCTAATTATAAATATGTACCACTGTCGTTACCTGAAGTAGAGCTGGTTATAGAAATGTACCATTACTGTTACATAAAGTAGAGATGGTTATATTTATGTACCACCACTGTTACATGAAATAGATATATATATATATATAAAGATGTATCACTACTGTTTCATAGAGTAGAGCTAGTTATAGAGATGTACCACTGCTGTTACATAGAGTACCGCTGCTTATAAAAATGTACCACTACTGTTACATAGAGTAGAGATGGCTATAGAAATGTACCACAATTGTTACATAAAATAGTGGTAGTCTTAAATATGTACCACTACAGTTACATAGGATAGAGTTAGTTATAGAGATGTACCAATGCTGTTACATAAAGTACAGCTGCTTATGAAAATGAACCACTACTGTTACATAAAGTAGAGCTAATTGTAAGTATGTAACACTCATGTTACATAGAGTACACTTTGTTATAAATATGTACCACTTCTGTTACATAGAGTACAGCTGGTTATGAATATATACCAGTACTGTTACATGGAGTAGAGCTAATTGTATAATTGTACCACTACTGTTACATAGAATAGAGCTGCTTACAGAAATGTACCACTACTGTTATACAAAGTAGAATTAATTATAAGAATATACCACTGCTGTTGCATAGAGTAGAGCTTGGTATATAGAGTAGAGCTGGTTATCCATATGTTCCACTACTGTTACATAAAATAAAGCTGGTTATAAATATGTACCACTGCTGTTACATAAAGTACAACTGGTTATAAAAATGTATCACTACTGTTACATAAAGTAATGCTGCTTATAAAGATGTACCACTATTGTTACATAAAGTAAACTTAATTATAGGAATGTTCCACTAATGTTACATAGAATAAAGCAAATATGTACCACTGTTGTTACATAAGGTAGAGCTAGTTATGGAAATGTACCATAAATGTTACTTAAAGTAGAGATGGTTATATAAATGTACCACTACTGTTACATAGATTAAAGCTTGTTATAAAATTGTACCACTACTGTTACATAAAGTAGAGCTGCTTATAAAGATGTACCATTGCAATTGTTTGTTGTTTATTTTTAATGTAGAAGATATTTATTTATATACGGATGCAATATGATTTTTAAACATTTTATGTGTTAATAGTCTGCTCATGACCCTCCTCCATGTTCGCCGTCTCAAGTCAGCGAGGTAAATTTAGGGGTAACACTTTACCAGCATCCATTTAATGTACCACTAATGTTACATAGAGTACAGCTGATTATAGGGATGTACCATTTCTGTTACATGAAGTAGATTTGGTTATAGGGATGTACCACTACTGTTACATAGAGTAGAGCTAGTTATAGGGATGTACCATTAATGGTACATAAACATGAGCTGGTTATAGAAATGTATCACTTTTGTTACATAGAGTACAGCTGGTTATACGGATGTACCACTAAGTAGAGCTTGTTATAGAGATGTATTACTACTGTTACATATGTACCACTACTGTTACATATGTACCACTACTGTTACATAAAGTAGAGCTGGTTATTGGGATGTACCACTACTGTTACATAGAGTAGAGTTTGTTATAGGGATGTCTCACTACTGTTACATAGAGTACAGCTGGTTATAAAAATGTACCATTACTGTTACATAAAGTAGAGCTAATTATAAAGATGTACGACTACTGATACATAGAGTAGAGCTGCTTATAGAAATGTACCATTATTTTTTAATAAAGTAAACTTAATTATAGAAATGTACCACTACTGTTACATAGTGCAGAGCTGCTTTTAGAAATGTACCACAACTAGTAGAGCTGGTTATAGGAATGTACCACAACTGTTACTTAGAGTAGAGTTGATTATATTGACGTACCACTACTGTTATCTAGAGTACAGCTAATTATTAACATGTACCACTACAGTTACATAGAGTAGAGCTAATTATAAATATGTACCACTGTCGTTACCTGAAGTAGAGCTGGTTATAGAAATGTACCATTACTGTTACATAAAGTAGAGATGGTTATATTTATGTACCACCACTGTTACATGAAATAGATATATATATATATATATATATATAAAGATGTATCACTACTGTTTCATAGAGTAGAGCTAGTTATAGAGATGTACCACTGCTGTTACATAGAGTACCGCTGCTTATAAAAATGTACCACTACTGTTACATAGAGTAGAGATGGCTATAGAAATGTACCACAATTGTTACATAAAATAGTGGTAGTCTTAAATATGTACCACTACAGTTACATAGGATAGAGTTAGTTATAGAGATGTACCAATGCTGTTACATAAAGTACAGCTGCTTATGAAAATGAACCACTACTGTTACATAAAGTAGAGCTAATTGTAAGTATGTAGCACTCATGTTACATAGAGTACACTTTGTTATAAATATGTACCACTTCTGTTACATAGAGTACAGCTGGTTATGAATATATACCAGTACTGTTACATGGAGTAGAGCTAATTGTATAATTGTACCACTACTGTTACATAGAATAGAGCTGCTTACAGAAATGTACCACTACTGTTATACAAAGTAGAATTAATTATAAGAATATACCACTGCTGTTGCATAGAGTAGAGCTTGGTATATAGAGTAGAGCTGGTTATCCATATGTTCCACTACTGTTACATAAAATAAAGCTGGTTATAAATATGTACCACTGCTGTTACATAAAGTACAACTGGTTATAAAAATGTATCACTACTGTTACATAAAGTAATGCTGCTTATAAAGATGTACCACTATTGTTACATAAAGTAAACTTAATTATAGGAATGTTCCACTAATGTTACATAGAATAAAGCAAATATGTACCACTGTTGTTACATAAGGTAGAGCTAGTTATGGAAATGTACCATAAATGTTACTTAAAGTAGAGATGGTTATATAAATGTACCACTACTGTTACATAGATTAAAGCTTGTTATAAAATTGTACCACTACTGTTACATAAAGTAGAGCTGCTTATAAAGATGTACCATTGCAATTGTTTGTTGTTTATTTTTAATGTAGAAGATATTTATTTATATACGGATGCAATATGATTTTTAAACATTTTATGTGTTAATAGTCTGCTCATGACCCTCCTCTATGTTCAGCTGAATGTGCAGTAAGTTTGTTTTTGTGTTTTTTGTTTTGTTTAAAAAAAGTGATTAAAGGCTTAATATTTAAATTTTCAGCAAAAGTTTACAAGAATCGAGAAACGAATAATGAGAATAGAGGTTTGTTTGTTTTTTTTTGTTTACAAATTGAGTTCTTATATTTGTATTAACCTTGCAGAGAATGTTTGGATTAACAACTGTAAGTTTTAATTGATTATTATTTAATGTATTTTAGAGTACTTTGAAATAGTTGTCAACATTTGATTTTTTATGCATATCCTGTTTCCCGACCGGTTGTTGAATTTCTGGTGAATGTCCCAGTTGTTTTGTGGACACGCTCTTAATATGCACACAATTTTACATAGATAAATTAACTAGTTATTTTAAAATTCACCATTTGCATTAGATTTATTCAGTTGGATATAATAAATTGAGGTCACATTAACTTTGCTTAACGCGCTTCGAACTTCACCAATGTAGGATTAGTGGGCGTGGTGCGTCCCAACTTTGTTGTCAGAAGTTGGTAACTATGCTTTTATAGCATTAATAAAATCAGTTGCAATGATATGAGTTTATTATGAATTGCTTTCGTATTTAGGACGATCAACATTCGAGTGAACCGCATGCAAGATCTCAAGAGTTGATTCAATTGCACTTAAAACGTAATGTAAGTATGAATTGATTCAGTACTGCTGGTATTAATGTAGTTGATTAATGTCGTACTTTAGTTAAAGCCCCAGTCTTACTGCAAAAGGCTACAGAGATCTGTAAGTTTTCACATGTATTAGTGTATTGTTTTAAGTGTCGTGGCACATAGTAATCAGCAGGCACTGTTGATTGGTGTAGAATAGCATTAATTGATTTAATTAAGGGAGAATGCAACCATTTTTTTGTCATACATGTGTCTTTTTTCGTACTGTACTTAAAGGGTAACTGCGGTGGAAAAAAAAATTCTGCAAGCATAAATAATACTCTTATATCATGCTAAGACATGGCCCAAAACCATTTGACCCAAAACTGAGTGGATGCTTCAAAATAGCACCTTTATTTTCAGCTATTTGGTTCATTAATTTTCACTTCCTGTTGTGGGCGTGGCCTCGCGATGACGAGGAAAAGGTTTCCTGTCTACCCACATTGGCTGGACTATGGATACTTGAGAGTGCTTCTAGCAGCCATAGCAGTGCAGAGAGTGATCCCAGCAGTTCTGAGGTTAGCTTAGAATATGATTCCTCCTCCTTTACATCTGAAGCTGGAAGTAGTTGTGATCCTGAAGTGCTTACATTTATGTATGAGCCAGTAGTAGCCTCAGCTAGTTCCCATAGTGAAACTGAAGAAGACAGTGATTCTGATGAGGGTGTTCACCCCAGGCTTCTTAACTTAGATTGATAAGTTAGTCACTAGCAGCTATTAGTGGATATACCAGTACATGGTATGTGTGTGTTCTCCAAGGTGTTTTCTACCACAGTTGGAGATGTCCCAGTCTTGAGTCCGCCAGCTAGCTCATCCCGGTATCTGGGTCGTCGGTAGCCAAAGGACGGATATTTTCCTCGCTGCATGCTCTTTCTTCCATAATAGTCCCGCGATGACCAGATCTGCCTTAACTTTTCAGCTTTTCTAAATGGAGACTCATCAGTTCCATCTCGTAGCAGCAACAAGGTCTCCTGGTGAAAGATTCTGTGCAGAACTCCATCAAATAACTCGTGTGCTGCATCCTCTGGTGTTTTCCATGTGCTCTTTAGTCTCTTTAGTCTGTTTATAGATGTCATCAATTCCTTTGTATACGTCTCCAAATTATCATCAAGTCTAGGCATCTGAAGCCAAATCACGTTCCTTGCACTCTCAACTGTTGCACCCATCCTCTTCAAAATATCAGACTTTACTTCAGCAAATGAAGATGTGGCTCCCGGAGAGATCTCCCGATATGTGGCCAAGGCTTTTCCTGTAAGAAGCTTCCGTAAGGTTGGAACCCAGTAATCTTCAGGTTGCTTAGCCTCTTCTATAGCCAATTCAAACATTTCCAGGTAAGATTCAGCATCTGTACAATCATCCCATAATGAAATTTGCTTTACAATATCTCTGCTAATTCGATCTTGACGTTTTTTTATCCTGTTATTCTCTCGTCTCTGATTAAAATCCATCTCCAATGCTTCTCTTTTCTTTTTGTTTTCTTTCGATATCTCAAAATGTTTCTCTTCATAATTCCTCCTACTTTCTTCATCTTTAGCCCAATGCTGTTTCTCAGCTTCGTGCTGAGCAAACTGAGCTATTTTCTGAGCTTCTAACTCTATCTTGGCTAGTTTAGCATCTTCTCTAAGTTTATCCAGTTCCTCACGTCTCAATGCTGCTTCCTCCTGTCTGTAAGCTTCATTCTTTGCCATAGCTTCCATCATGAGTGCCATTGAAGCTTGTAGTAACTCCATTTGCTTAATCTCACTTGTTGGACCAGCTATCGTAGATGCATCTGAAGCCATGGAACCCGAGTCAGACCACTCTTCATCTAATTCTTCCCTTACTTTAACATTCTTTGCTTTGGCACCTCCTTTTTTAGTCTTCTTTTCTTTAAAGAGTATTATTTATGATGTTTGCAGAATTTTTTTTTTCCACCGCAGTTACCCTTTAAAATGATGAGAATTGAAATATCTTTAAGATGAGCTACTAAAATATTAAGTTGACCACACCCATCAAACGTTATTGGTCCTGATGTCTTGACCCCTTACGTACGGGAAACATAGTTTCTTACTCACAAAATATGTAAAACTCCCAAAAGTAAATAGTAAATTTCTGAATGGCTTACAAGCAATGAGTAATATTTGAAGTAGGCCCATAAAAATATAATTGGTTTTGGTAACAACTTTACCTCGGTCGTGTGGTAGCATCCTTCACATTATTCTATTTTTTATTGTAGGGGAAAGACTGTAAATTTACATGTGGTGGATGTCAAACTATATTATCATCGGCAACGACTTTCCAGAGACATGTTCTGGATAAATGTGCACGGAAGATTTTTGTTCCAGTTGAATTTTTAGATGTAAAAACATGATAATTATTTTAATTTTATAACAAAAAGTTTTAAAAAAATGTTTCCATCAAAAATTATAGTAGTAGGTAGCCCTAGAAGTAAAGCATCTCCAAATTTTAATCCCAGGAATACTAATAATGAAAGTCCTCAGCTTTTACTGGTCAGCAGAACTAATACATTTTCTATGGGACCATGGTGTGCAGTGATACCATCAGTGGGTGTGACAGGATGTTTGTGATGTCATCATGCAAATCCCCGGTTACCGAAGTATTCAGCTGATTTTTAAGATAATTCTACAACTTGGGACCCAGTTGTGTAGTAGAAATAGGTTACAAGTGCATAATCTGGCTGGCCTTAATTGCAAATACAGTATGGGTCAAGTTGAGTTGGTTTAAGGACTTTCTAAAGTCTGTACTGCAATTATACAACTTGTTCATTAATTATTCATGAGTTACGGTTTTTGTTTGTATCATCCACTACACTTATTTTTATGAACTATGCTCCAAACATGAAATTATAATGTGTTCAAGTTTCTTTATTAGCTAGCTCTTGCTTTTTAATGAGCAGCCAGCGAGGCTTGACCGAGGACCCCCTGAGGCAAATTTTCGGCGTCAAATCTTGGCTTCATCATCACTCCTAGCTTTAGTGTGACAGCTCCACTGGCTACTTTAGGACTTACTCGAGGGCCAGTCACGGCGATTTTGGCTCAATGGGCCATGGATCTCCAGATATTCACAATTTTGTGCCTCAGAGACGCCATTTTATCTTGATCTGGGAGACAAAACTGAGATTTTCTCGACAACCGTCAAAAAACTTTTTGACTGGCCCTGCAATGATTTTCCTACAATTAGATAGTGCAACCTATACGGCAGAGTTGTTGACGACCATGCTGTAATTTGAAACCGAAAATGTATATTTGCAGGAGGTCGATCTTGGGCTGCCTATTCGCTGTGAAGAGCTGACTACTAAAGAAATAGGAACTTTTAACAGCAATCTTTCATTGTTTTAAGTTTAGTTACATAAAAATAAGTGTAGTTGGTGATATAAATAGTTTTATTTTTCTGTTAGTCACTAAAGAGTCTGGTTGCTATGGGAACTTTTTTTTTGACCCCTACTGTAGGCCACAAAACCACAACAACGTTAAAAATAATGTATTTATAGTGTCTTTTGTTGTGTGTTTACAGTCCAACCAAATTAGTTCAAGTCGGTAAGCAAATGAAATTTGTTTTTACTTAATTGATGTATAGCAAAGTCTAGTTAAAAGCTGTTTGACATGATTAGCTATATATTAGAGTAAAGTGAAAATAAGTTCTTTTTTGCAGATATTATAATGAATTGGTTTCATTTGTGACGGAAAAAGAAGTAAGACATGTCTACTTGTTTCATATCAACAGTAATTATTACTCTTTATTTCTTTAGTGTCGAAATGTAATGCACTCACAGAGACATTCTTTCTATTTCTCTACTTTTAAAAGAAGGCAACACCTGGCACTGTGCCAAGAACAGGACCTATCACTAAAAACACTGAAATTGACAGAAAATGAGGTAGGTATATTGTAATAATTTTCACGAATACAATTTAGAAGTTAATGCTTGCTACTGTTATTCATCATTGACTTGACTTGAATGATTACTAAAAGCTTTTATAAATGTTTAAGGATTATTTTACCGGGCCTTATTTTCTTTAGGTTTATCACATCCTATCAAAAATTCTCTTGCCTTTTTACCAACAATTGGTCCCTCACCCATTTCGCTACTCAATGGATGTTGCTCTCGTTGAGGTACAACCCAATTACTTTGCATTGTTATGTAGTAATATGTCTTTTTGTTTTGTTTATTCAGTTGGTGATAAAGTTTATTAAAAGTACTCCTTGCATTGTAGTCTCGTGAAATTTATTTTATTATACAAGGATTTGTTGGCACAATTTTTTAATAGCACAATTTTTTAATACACAATGATTTCTTGGCACAATTTTTTAATAGCACTGATTATTATTACATAATGATTTCTTGGCACAATTTTTTTTCTATTTTTTAATAAAAAAAACTTGAAATTGTACAAACAGTACACATGTAAGTCTTTAGCCCTAGCTCTATACCCCTAGGACCATGTATCCCGTCTGATACATGCATTATAAGTGATTCTGCACCAAGTACCACATGCGGTATAAACTGTGAGTTAGAAGATAATGCAGGATGTACCTAGAGTGGTACACGAAAACTAGCTTTCAACACTTGTAGTATGATATTGACTATAAATAACATTAAAAAACTTGAAATTGTACAAACGGTACACATCTAGGACCACCTTGTGGTACGTGATGTATCCCGTCCGATACATGCATTACAAGTGATTATGCATTAAACACACTACTTCGCATAGGTGGTACACCAAATACCACATGCGGTACAAAGGATGAGTTAGAAGATAATGCAGGATGTACCTAGATTGGTACACTAGAACAATCTTGCAACACTTGTAGTATGATATTGACTAAAACTAACAATAAAATACTTGAAATTGTACAAACGGTACACATGTAAGTCTGTAGTCCTAGCCCTAGCTCTAGTTCCCTAGGTAACACCAGCACTACAGAATTTACAAATCGTACCACCTATTATTATACCATCAAAATTACATTATAACTTGTTGTATGAGACTAGAATAGCACGGATAAAGTGTTGCTATACATACTTTTTCATTTATCTTGTAAACAAAATATGGTACATGCAATACATTTCAAAACAAGCAATCAAGAATTGAAAAACTAGTGTTACATGTGTTGCAAGTTTTACAATTAATGGAATATTGCTTTTTCAAAATAGGCAATTTTGTTCTGTGGCATACTACCTTGTGGTACGCGATGTAACACATTTGATACATGCTTAATAAGTGATTATGCATTAAACACACTACTTCACATATGGTACATCAAGTACCACATGCGGTACAAACTGTGAGTTAGATCTGATACTAGTGATTATGCAATAAACACACTATTATACAAAGGTGGTACACCAAGTACCACAGGCGGTACAAACTGTGAGTTAGAAGATAATGCCGAATGTACCTACAGTGGTACACTAACTAGCTTGCAACACTTGTAGTATGATAATGACTATAAAAAACAATAAAAAACTAGAAATTGTACAAACGATACACACGTAAGTCTTTAGCCCTAGCTCTAGGACCACCTTGTGGTACGTGATGTATCCCATCTCATACATACATTACAAGTGATTATGCATTAAACACACTACATCACATAGGTGGTACACCAAGTACCACATGCGGTACAAACTATGAGTTAGAAGATAATGCCGAATGTACCTACAGTGGTACACGAGAACTAGCTTGTAACACTTGTGTATGATATTAACTACAAGTAACAATAAATAAAACTTGAAATGTACAAACGGTACACATGTAAGTCTTAGCCCTAGCCCTAGCTCTCCCTTGTGGTACGTAATGTATCCCATCTGATACAAGCATTATATGTGATTATGCATTAAACACACTATTTCACATAGGTGGTACACAAAGTACCACATGCGGTACAAATTGTGAGTTAGAAGATAATGCCGAATGTACCTACAGTGGTACACGAGAAACTAGCTTGCAACACTTGTGTATGATATTGACTACAAATAACAATAAAAATTTGAAGTTGTACAAACAGTACACATGTAAGTCTTTATCCCTAGCCCTAGCTCTAGTCCCATAGGACCACCTTATTGTACGTGATGTATCCCATCTGATACAAGCATTATGAGTGATTATGCATCAGAAACACTACTTTACATAGGTGGTACACCATGTACCACATGCGGTACAAACTATGAGTTAGAAGATAATGCCGAATGTACCTACAGTGGTACACGAGAACTAGCTTTTAACACTATGTATCCCATCTGATACAAGCATTATATGTGATTATGCATTAAACACACTATTTCACATAGGTGGTACACAAAGTACCACATGCGGTACAAACTGTGAGTTAGAAGACAATGCCGAATGTACCTACAGTGGTACACTAGAACTAGCTTGCAACACTTGTGTATGATATTAACTACAAGTAACAATAGAAAAAACTTGAAATTGTACAAACAGTACACATGTAAGTCTTTAGCCCTAGCCCTAGCTCTAGCCCCCTAAAAACTCCTTGTGGTATGTGTTGTATCCCGTCTGATACAAACATTATTAGTGATTATGCATAAAATACACTACTTTACATAGGTTGTACACCATGTACCACATGCGGTACAAACTATGAGTTAGAAGATAATGCCGAATGTACCTACAGTGGTACACGAGAAACTAGCTTGCAACACTTGTGTATGATATTGACTACAAATAACAATAAAAATTTGAAGTTGTACAAACAGTACACATGTAAGTCTTTATCCCTAGCCCTAGCTCTAGTCCCATAGGACCACCTTGTTGTACGTGATGTATCCCATCTGATACAAGCATTATGAGTGATTATGCATCAGAAACACTACTTTACATAGGTGGTACACCATGTACCACATGCGGTACAAACTTTATGTAACAGTAGTGGTACATTTCTGTAACATGCTGTTCTTTAAGTAACAGTATTGGTACATTTCTATAACCAGCTCTACTCTATGTAACATAATGGTTATAGGGATGTACCATTAACGGTGACCGTTTACTTGAATAACATAAGACAAAAATATAGAGTAATAATAGTACATTGTAGATGAGCAACTAAAACTTGAAAAACAAAAAAAAAAATAAAAAAAATAAAAAGAAAAAATTATATAGCTACTGAATTCCTATGATAGAATGACGTCAGAGGAGGTTGGTTGCGCATCACGAAACGTCAGAAATTATGCGACTTTAATTGAATTCCATACAAAAAAAATTCGTGCGTAGTGAGATCGGAATATTATATTATATTATTGTATATTATACAGTTGATATGCGTGGTACAGTATGAACTAGCTAGAGGGAGCAAGAACGTGTCTATTTTCATGAATTGTCTCGTTTATAACTAGGAGCTTTAACGATGATGCTTTACCAAATGTTTACCCAAATGACGCACACCAAGACCAACTTCTGAGACAGGTAAAAGGTCGGGCACCACGAGACTACTTCTGAGAGGCATTGTAAAGATGGCGACTGGAGGTGTTGAGCAGTCCTCGGAGCAGTCTACATACTTAACTGGTAAAAATTCTATAAATTGTTACAGCTCTTAAATAGGGAAGTCTAGCAAAGAGCAAGTATTAGGACGCGGAAACGAGGCACCTAAGAAAAATTACTGTGGTGGACGCAAAACCACGTCAAAAACGCTAGAGTTAATATGGCAGGTGTAGGATAGGGTCATGTTAAAAACATTTTTAAGGTGAAAAATAATTATTTCATGTATAAAAAGGCAGTAAGAACACTCTTGAAAATTGAACAATATTATATTTGTGTTACAGATAAGATGGCGAACCAGTATTGGGAAAAGATTAAGAACTATCAATTTCATTTTGTTCAATTGACGAATCCTTTCTCCATAGTTTGCTGTTTATCGTCACTAAGGCTACAACATAAGTACAAGGGTTATGTGTGTTTGAGTGAATTGGTAGAATTCGACACGGATGTGCTGACAAAGAGTAACGAGAATAAAGAGGTCAATGTGGCAGTAAATTCCTTACTTTTATTGTTACAGCAAGGAATAGTTCAGGTCGACTGCAATTACAGCGACACTGAAAAATATGTATTATATACTTTGGTTGATAAAATATTCCAACATATTGCAAGTTCTGTCACTTTAGAGCGCAGAGTTCATTCCAAGTATGTTAAAAGACATTTTAGAAACAGCGAAAAAATAGGGTGTGGTGATTTGGGAATTGGTTGTAATCAAACAACATGGTACGGTACCGTTGATGGGCGCCTAAGAGGAACCTCCAGTAGTTTTATTCCACTGGTTTCAATTGGTGAAGATTATGAAGATGAAGATGAAGATAGTGATGGTAGCTCTTTATTCATGGAGATGAAAGCCAAAATTAAGCAAGACTCGCAATCCATAGGGTCGGTTGTTTTATCGTCGTTCATAGAACACAATCGGCATCCATCACTAAACCCTCTTGTGCCGTGTATATTAATTAACTGCCGCACGCTGAAGGTGTTTCTATACGACTGTATATCGGATGTATTGTTGATTTCAGAAGGCGTTTCATTCAGAGAGGGCGATGTTGTAAAGGAAGAGTGTATTCTGTTCTTATGGCTCTTTGTTAATCATAGGTATGTAAGTAACTGAGTGTTTCATCATTATTCAGTATATATGATAAAAAAGTGTCAGCTAGCGGTCTACCGCTAGGATACATTTAAGTTAGAAATGCATATTAGTTATAAGGTTTGCAAGATTAAGATGCAACATTTATGAAAATAAAATGCTAAGTGATTAAGAAAACTTGGGTTAAGATGAATTAAAGATTTCTTTGGTTCAATATTTCGTATTACTTTTTATTCAATATTTTAAAAAATTACTTAAAGTTACTTTATTTAAATTCTAGATTGTTTCTGAAAAAACCCTGTAATTCTGAAAGCAAGAAACTGACCTCAGACATACACAGATTTTTGTCATTTGGCGACTTAAACAACTTGGAAGACTTTCAAAAACTCAAGGATAAGACAATTAATTGGAATTCAGGTGCATCTGGTTATGGCTCGTGCAGTGAAACTACTGATGATGATGATTTGAACTTTACAGGCATTTTTGAACCTGTAGTAAAGAAGAAGAAAACTTCATGACATTGTTTACATCACCTCCAATAAAAAGTCACTCTTTCCTCGTTTTTTTTTTTTTTTTTTTTTTTTTTTTTTTTTTTTTTTTTTTTTTTTTTTCTTTTTTTTTTTTTTTCTTGAACACTTTTTCTTTATCAAATGAGCAAATTTCTAATGTGGCTTGTATTATTGAATTCTTGTGAATGAGTTTCAGTGACAATTACAGTAGAATCTTGTTAAGTTAACTTTACTATCTTGCACAGCAGACATAATGCACTCCCTATTATGACGCAAAATGTGTTTGTACATGTCAAGTAATTTTAAGTATAAAGTGTGGTGACTCTGGATTATGTAATTAAGCACGTATGTGTTAATACGCAATAATATCATAACATATTACTAAAATCGCACAAAGCGTTGTAACCTGAAGTAGACCTAGTTATAGAAATGTACCATATTTGTTACTTAAAATAGAGATAATTATAAAAATGTACCACTACTGTTACATAAAGTAAACCTAATTATAGGAATGTACCACTACTGTTACATAGAATAGAGCTAGCTATAGAAATGTAACACAAATGTTACATAAAGTAGAGCTGGTTATAATAATGTACCGCTAATGTTACATAAAGATAAGCTATATATATATATGTACCACTACTGCTACATAAAGTAGAGCTACATAGGGATATACAACTTCTGTTACATAAGCAAAGCTGGTTATAAATGAAAAGATTAGAACATATTTATTCCACAGATACAAATTATGTTTTATGTAAACTTAAAACAATGAAAGATTGCTGTTAAAAGTTCCTATTGGAAATGTTGACACTTTGAAGTTCTGGAATGCGCGCGCGTTTAAACGACCATTTATTCAGTTTGAACGACCACGTATGCGCGCGCGTTTAAACGACCACGTATGTGCGCGAGCGTTTATTTACCTAGCCCTAGCCCTAGCCCTAGCCCTAGGTACACCATGTACCACATGCGGTACAAACTATGAGTTAGAAGATAATGCCGAATGTACCTACAGTGGTACACGAGAACTAGCTTGTAACACTTGTGTATGATATTAACTACAAGTAACAATAAATAAAACTTGAAATTGTACAAACGGTACACATGTAAGTCTTAGCCTTAGCCCTAGCTCTCCCTTGTGGTACGTAATGTATCCCATCTGATACAAGCATTATATGTGATTATGCATTAAACACACTATTTCACATAGGTGGTACACAAAGTACCACATGCGGTACAAACTGTGAGTTAGAAGATAATGCCGAATGTACCTACAGTGGTACACTAGAACTAGCTTGCAACACTTGTGTATGATATTAACTACAAGTAACAATAGAAAAAACTTGAAATTGTACAAACAGTACACATGTAAGTCTTTAGCCCTAGCCCTAGCTCTAGCCCCCTAAAAACTCCTTGTGGTACGTGTTGTATCCCGTCTGATACAAACATTATTAGTGATTATGCATAAAATACACTACTTTAAATAGGTGGTACACCATGTACCACATGCGGTACAAACTATGAGTTAGAAGATAATGCCGAATGTACCTACAGTGGTACACGAGAAACTAGCTTGCAACACTTGTGTATGATATTGACTACAAATAACAATAAAAATTTGAAGTTGTACAAACAGTACACATGTAAGTCTTTATCCCTAGCCCTAGCTCTAGTCCCATAGGACCACCTTGTTGTACGTGATGTATCCCATCTGCTACAAGCATTATGAGTGATTATGCATCAGAAACACTACTTTACATAGGTGGTACACCATGTACCACATGCGGTACAAACTATGAGTTAGAAGATAATGCCGAATGTACCTACAGTGGTAAACGAGAACTAGCTTGTAACACTTGTGTATGATATTAACTACAAGTAACAATAAATAAAACTTGAAATTGTACAAACGGTACACATGTAAGTCTTAGCCCTAGCCCTAGCTCTCCCTTGTGGTACGTAATGTATCCCATCTGATACAAGCATTATATGTGATTATGCATTAAACACACTATTTCACATAGGTGGTACACAAAGTACCACATGCGGTACAAACTGTGAGTTAGAAGATAATGCCGAATGTACCTACAGTGGTACACTAGAACTAGCTTGCAACACTTGTGTATGATATTAACAATACTGTAACCCCCACGCCCATGCGCGCTGAGGGTAAAACAGACGTGGGAGTCAAGTTGTCTAATTATAGACGTTGGGCCATCACGTGATCTCTTCTGGCGTTATTAAAGTTCAGACAGCTAGGTGGGGTCCAGTGCGGTTTTGGCGTGCTTATCACCGCTGATTTTGTGCCATTAATGAAAGAAATGTCCCCTCCATTAAGTGACGGCGAAAGTATAGTTAGTGGCTTTGCATGATGTAGTTGAATCATTTCTAAAAAATATTAGAGCTCCACCTACCTTGTGATGATATGTGGTATTCTCGCGTGCGCCAAACCCTTTACCCAAAGCTGTTGGGTAAAGGGTTTGGCGCGCGAGAACCTAATATGACGAGAGTTTTGTCAATGCAATGTCCCTTTGGGATGTCCGATGCAGTGTTTCTCTGGCTGTTGGCTGCTGTATTAGTCCAACATCATGCAAGAGGATATACTACAGAAAGTAAGTGCGGCTGGTTAGTCATACCTACGTAATTCCAGCATATCACCATTATAATATAGCAACTACTTTCTAAACTGAAATCTGATTGGACTGTGTCATATGTTGCAGCATAGGAACAGCACTGCAACAATTAACAATAACAACAACATTGATTAAATATTACACAGTATAGACATAAACTTGAAATGTCGATTTTTTCGATAAAACATGAACTGATTAACTATATATGTAGCTTAATACAATAACAAAATAATAAAAAGCTATAAAAACAACTACCACAATCATGATAAAATCAACAGCTCAAAATATTTTGAATACGATTGAAGTAGCACAAGTTGCGGTGTGTGTGCATGTGTTTAAGTTGTTTGTGTGTGTGTTTGTGGACTCATTTGGCCCTACTAGACTGGAGTTGATGACGACAGTGGCATTCTAACTGTCTTCGAAGTCAGCACGCATGATATTGTCATTGTGTAGGCCCACATGTACCCCAGCCTATCACATGCATACACACACACACGTGCGCACGCACAGACAGTATGTGATATGGTCATCACTAACACTGTTCTTTCGTTCATTCCTTTTGTCGTTCACATACTCGTTCATTCTTTCGTTACTTCATTCTTTCATTCATTCTTTCGTTCGTTCGTTTATTCTGCAGTACCTCGTGCATTCAGTGTTGTTACTAGACAGTTGACATTGGTCAAGAAGACCTTACAATCCAGTCCTAATTCGGGAATGTCTCAAACTTTGGGGGACGCTATTCAGGGTCCCGTTGCCGTGGATCACATCCTCTACTCCACCGACCGTGGGAGGATATTTTTTTCAGACAAATTTGGGAAAGTGATAGCATCAATCAATATGGACGGAACAGGTAAGATGTAAGATGGTAAGTTATGATTTGAAACTATTCACATTTATCTTACCACAGATCAGGTAGACATCTTGAAAGTGGGCTTGGTAACAAGCTTGGCGATCGACTGGGTAGGCAAGTACATATACTGGTTGGATGCCATGTACAAAAGAATAGAAGTTTCCCGCCTGGACGGTTCAGGCAGGAAGATTCTTTACCAGTTTCCACAGGCTGTGCTGGCCGAGTCTAAGCCAAGAGGAATGGCACTCCATCCTAGGATAGGGTAAGGGGTCATCAAGGATGTATAAACGACTTTGTTTTCCAAGTCGTTACATTGACAAATTTTTCACATGTAAAAAGTTCTGAAGCAGTTACATCATATGTTGTCCTTTCCAAAAATCAAGCTTTTAAAAAATTATTATATTATTAATGTTGTTGTTGTTTTATTATTATTATTATTATTGTTATTATTACTAGTGGTGGTAGTAGTAGTTGTTGTTGTTGATGTCACACTGTGTAGTGTGATGTATTTCACTGACTGGGGGAATTTCCCTGCCATCATGCGGGCTCGTATGGACGGACTCTTCGTATCGCCCATTGTGGACACGGACATCAGGTGGCCCAACTCTGTCACTGTCGACTGCGAGACAGACCACATCTACTGGATCGACGCCTACTACCACCGCATCGAGCGAGCTGACCTGAATGGTCTCGAGCGCAGAGTCGTCCTCAGTGACGTAAATACCATCTACCACGGATTTCATTTGTTGGTAAAGGGACATCATATATACTGGTCCGAGTGGTGGACAAAAACATTCTACAGGGCACTTTTGCCGACTGGTGTGAATTCCTTGCAGACGCCACAGGAGTTGATGATTCTCGATAACACCACCATTGGATATCATTACGGCTTTACCATTGTCAATGCCAGCGCTCCAAGGCGAGGAGGTAGGACCACAACTAGATGAGGGGGAAAAAAGGGGGGGCGGGGGGGGGGAAAGGTTAAGCAGATTGTTGCTTTCATTGTTTTGATTCTTCTGTTGTTGTTGTTTTTGTTCTTTTTCTTCTCCAATGTTAGAATTGTCTGGAAGCTATTCCATGGGTGCATGTGCTTTAAGGAATGGAAGGTGTACCTCTAATCACTTGTGTGTACCCGTCAGCATATTTGATCGTCTATGTGCGTGTCCAAATGGAGTGCAGAGTTGCATAGAATACTGTGAGTCAATGAATTCACTTTGCATATTTGCCTGAGGGCTCTTTAAAGGAATGGTTTAATTTGATCTTTTTTTGATGATAAATTTGATGATATCATTTTGTAGAGAGTATGAATTAATGAGTGAGTAACTGACATACGAGTATATCATCTTGTCTTCATTTCAAAGAGAATGTACCATAATTTTTTTTTTTTGTAGTTTGACACACACTTTTAAAGTATTTCCTATTTTTTCAAACTGTTCACAGTTGGTCAGAAGTTTCAACTCTCAAGTCTTCCTCAGTGACAATGAGACGATTTTGTGAACAGTTTGAAAAAACTGACAAGTTTGGTATTACATAGTATTTAACATACACAGCATTTATGAAGTGTAGCGAATATATATACTTTTTTTGTTCAATAGACGGGAGAAGTAATCAGCCTCCTCCGCCCTGGGTATTTGCCAAGGCAACCACCACCACCACCCCGGCACCACCTGCCTTTTCCGCCTCCTGCTGTAGCACAGCTGTTCAAACAACAACCACTTCTAGATCTGCCGCGGACACAACAGAAGATGGCAGAACTGCAACAACTACTTCTAGATCTGCCGCGGACACAACAGAAGATGGCAGAACTGCAACAACTACTTCTAGATCTGCCGCGGACACAACAGAAGATGGCGGAACTTCCAAAGAGGCGATCACGCCTGTACGAGCAAATCAGGAGCTAGATGATGAAGGTTCACCTCAATATGTGTGAGTGTACGTGGAGTTGCTCATGCACGTGTGATAGATATGGTAGGGCTGTGAATGCTATTACATGGTTGATGTGGTGTCGAGGCGCAACCTGGATTAGTAATTCATCAAGGATGACAAGGTAGGCTAAAATGATTTTTTATGCCAAGGGGGGGGGGGGGGGGTTAGCTAGGTAGACATTCTTGGATTATCCAGGATATCCGTAGTATCTATGGAATTTACAGAACCGGTAGATTATCTAGGGATGTCCGTAGTATCCATGGAATCCACGGATACTTTGCCAAGGTGGTGTTAGCTAGGCCTGTCTGTATGTATGTAGTGTGTGTATGTGTGACAACTGATTCTTTGCTGTATTTATTGCAGGTTGTCCATCTTTGAAACACGTAAGTTAAGACACATCACAATAGCAGCCTTATGGCAGCCCAGTAGTAGCACGTGCACAGTGGTAGCACGTGCATCTGAAATAGTAGATGTTCAACAGTGGAGACACTACCAGTGATTAGTTGCTGATTTACCCTTCTTTTATGTTCTCTCTCTCTCTTCTCTGATATTTCTGCAGTTGGCATCGTTCTGATCGTGATGATCTTTGCACTCCTAGTCATCATCATCATCATCACTTCGGTCTGCATTAAGAAGTGAGTTGAGGAGAGAGAGTGAGACAGAGCAAGTGTGCGAGAGAGAAATGGACAGGCTGTAGCCAGGCTTTTAAATTAGAGGGTTCTGATTTTGGCCACACCCATTCTAGTTTCAGTCGGAATTATATCTGCATATTGAATTTTTAAAAGTAAGTATAGTTTTTGTAATGTAACTGCTGATCTACCACTTAAAAATAGAATTCCCGTATTATAGTCTTAGATTTCACTCTATGTGTGTGTGTGTGTGTGCATGTGTGTGTGTGTGCAGGCAAAAGAAGAATGTGTATTCAGCAGACGGAGCAAGGAAGACAAACTCCAATATCTTGGTATGGGAGCCAGAAGTGTTCATCCTGGGGAGCCACACCATGGAAACTAACACGTCTTGCTTGCCTGCTGTCATCAGAGGAGTAGAATCCAACACGTCATGCCCACTTTCTGGGACATTGCCGGGAGATCCCTCCTTTCCTGGAACAGTCTCTGGTCTGCCTCCACCTCAGTGCAGTCACGATGCTGCAGACCCAAGAATAGCCATCGTCACCAAAGATGGAGAAGTGGTCTTAGGTTCAGGTTCCCATTCCGACTCTGATGGGCTCCTCCCCATAAAGCCCGTGGGCTTATTGTCAGACGACGACCGGCTCCTCCCCACAGCCACTCTCGCTCCTTCTGACGATATTAAACTTTCTGAGGATTTGCTAGAAGAATCTCAATGTTGAGTGTGTAGCTACTCAAACATTAAATAATTCACATCCTCTGACATTCACAATCTTCTTACTTTTTTTTTGTTTTGTAACTCATCTCATCTCACTGCCTCTGATTTAATTTTTGGTTCATTTTGCAAGTAACAATGATTGTCTCCCAATTAAAAAAATCATTATAGTTTATTATTAGTGGGTATTATACGAATTTGTCCTAATATTTAGTTGGTTAGGAATGGGTAAGGGATAACTCATGCTGTAGTTAAAATATTATAGGAGTGTACCACTACTGTTACATAGAGTAGAACTGGTTATAGGGATGTACCATTAAGTAGAGCTAGTTATACATATGTATCACTACTCATACATAAAGAACAGCTTATTATAGGGATGTACCATTACTGGTACATAAAGTAGAGCTGGTTATAGAAATGCATCACTACTGTTCCATAAAGTAAAGCTGGTTCTAACTCATAGTTTGTAATCGCATGTGGTACTTGGTGTACCACCTTTGTAAAATAGTGTGTTTAATGCATAATCACTAATAATGCTTTTATCAGACGAGATACAACACGTACCACAAGGTGGTCCTAGGGGGCTAGAGCTAGGGCTAGGGCTAGGGCTATAACCAGCTCTACTCTATGTAACAATAGTGGTACATTTTTATAACTAGCTATACTTTAAGTACCAGTATTGGTACATTTCTATAAACAGCTCTACTTTATGTAACAGTAAAGGTACATCTCTATAACAAGCTCTACTTTATGTAACAGTAGTCGTTCATTTTTATAACCAGCTCTACCCTATGTAATTGTAGTGGTACATTTTTATAACCGATTATACTTTATGTAACAGTAGCGAAACATTTTTATAATCAGCTGTACTCTATGTAACAGTAGCGGTACATATGTATAACTTGCTCTACTTAATGGTACATTCCTATAACCAGCTCTACTCTATGTAACAGTAATGGTACATTACTATAATTAGCTCTACTTTATGTAACAATAATGGTACATCTCTATAATCAGCTCTACTCTATGTAACAGTAGTGGTACATTTTTATAACTAGCTCTACTTTATGCAACAGTAACTATTCGTACTCTATGTACCAGTAGCGGTACATTTTTATAACCAGCTGTATTATATCAAACAGTAGTGGTACATTTTTATAACCAGCTCAAAACTATGTAATAGTAGTGGTACATTTCTATAACAAGCTCACTTTACGTAACAGTAGTCGTTCATTTTTATAACGATCTCTAATCTATGTAACTGTAGTGGTACATTTATATAACCGGTTTTACTCTATGTATCAGTAGAGGTACATTTCTATAACAAGCTTTACTTTATGTAAAAATAGTGGTACATCCCTATAATCTCCTCTACTCTATGTAACAGTAGTGGTACATTCCTATAACAATCTCTACTTTATGTTACAGTAATCGTTCATTTTTATAACCAGCTCTACTTTATGTAACTGTAGTGATACATTTTATAACCGGTTTTACTCTATGTAACAGTATTGGTACATTTCTATAACAAGCTCTACTTTATGTAACAGTAGTAGTACATTCCTATAACCAAATTTATTTTATGTAACAATAATGGTACATCTTTATAACAAGCTGTACTTTAAGTACCAGTATTTGTACATTCCTATAACCAGTTCTACTTTATGTAACAGTAATGGTACATCTTTATAACCTCTTCTACTCTATGTAGCAGTAGTGGTACATAGTTACATAGATTAGAGATCATCGTTAAGTTAACTTTACCCTCATGCAAAGCAGAACCTAGACACACACTTGGAAATAATATTATGAAGCAAAATGTGTTTGTACATGTCATGTAATGCAATGTATAAAGTGTGGTGACTCTGCCTTATGTAATGAAGCACGTATGTGCTAATATGCGGTAATAATATTGTAATTGACAAAAGTCGCGCATGCCCGTTATATTAAAAGTGTGCATTAACTAGAGAAGTGGCGGAACACAACACCAGCTGATTAGTGTAGTATGGATCTACAGAGTAAAATTCAGGCTCTAGAGAAGGCCAAGAAGGAGGCCTTAGAGAAAGCCGAGAAGGAGAAGGAAAAGGCCGAGAAGGCCGTGAAGGAGAAGGAGTTTTTTGAGAATGAGTATAAGAGATTAGTTGCTTCTCCTGTAAGAGTAAGTATGCCTAGGTATAGAAAGTGTATTTAATAGGTGGGGCAGGTGCAGAGCTCTCAACTCTCACCATATGCCTGAGTCTCACCATTCCTTCATGTTGTTGTCTTGTTCACATAGAAAAGTAAGAGAATTAGACTTGACTCGCGAGGTATGTTGTTGTCAAAGTATTGTGAATGAGTATTAATTTCTTTTTTTATTCCCAGCATGGAAGGATCTCCTGTGTGATCTCTATTGTGATGATGAGAGTTTGCAAATGTTATTAGGCAAAGCTTTGAGTACTCTCCCATTCAATTCATGTACAGTTGAGGTAAGTTAACAGCATTGTAGTACAAATACACAAAATGGTCAAGAAAACACGTGGGAACACAGGATATGTGTATTACTGAAATGAGGGAGTAGTCTGTTATGCATTTTGTAGGAGATAGCTGCTGCTTTAGGTAAAGCTGGCGTGCCTTCTCCAGTTGAGAAAGCAAGAAATGTAATGGATGCAATTAGTAAAGAAAACGTGGCACCTTCTAATCCAATATTATTAATGGTAAGTTAGTGTCACTGCGTAGGGTCTGTTGTCACGCAAGGGTAGGGTGCGTGTGCTCGTGTAGCACAAAAATGGTCGATTAAGCCTGCCTTCAGGACTCTGAAAATTTTTGTTCAGGTTTTGGTTAGACAGGATTTTAGTGGCCTTTTTTCTTGAATTATGTTTTTATGTAGTTTAATTTTCCAGAATTTGTTATGGGTTACACCTTACCAAATCTTTCTACTCCTTTATTTTTAGCTCCTGGCTGGTACAGAGGTAGTAGTTGTATCTTAAATGGTTTGTTGCTATTTTTTCAAAGAATAGTTATTTTATAGCATGTCGACACTAAGAGTTTTTACATGATATTGAAAGCAATTATGAATTATTTCATTTAGTTATTTATTTATTTAGTAATTTAGATCAATCAGTATCTTTAAACATTGTGATTTATTTTAGCGATGAATAAATAAATGTGAATTGTGTGCACGTAGATTTTATGTGGTCTATTGGCATGCAAAGGCAGAAAAGAATATTGCATATATATGTGTGTGTGCTTGTGTAGCACAAAAATGGTCGATTAAGCCTGCCTTCATTTATATCAAGTGCACTGAAATTAGCTGGTTTTGACCTTAGGAATTGTACTAAATCTTTTAATTTTACCAGACATTTAGTGATCATATTATTAGATAATGTCCTGTGTTTGTTATTCAGGCTTCTGAATCGGAACTTTGCCCAGTATCAGAAAGAGTAAGCACGTGCACACACCACAGTATCAGATGCTGTAGCCGTTATGTTACTTAATGTGTAAGCCCTTAACTTCATACGGTTTCTTACTCACAATACAAGGTTTTGGAATTAAAAATAATGTTTACAGGCAAGTAGTGCTAATTCACATTAGCTTATTATAGGACTGTGAAAATTATTGTTCAGGTTTTGGTTAGACAGGATTTTAGCGGCCTTTTTTCTTGAATTATGTTTTTATGTAGTTTAATTTTCTAGAATTTGTTATGGGTTACACCTTACCAAATCTTGCTACTCCTTTATTTTTAGCTCCTGGCTGGTACAGAGGTAGTAGTTGTATCTTAAATGGTTTGTTGCTGTTTTTTTCAAAGAATAGTTGTTTTATAGCATGTCGACACTAAGAGTTTTTACATGATATTGAAAACACTTATAAATTATTTTATTTAGTTATTTATTTATTTAGTTATTTTTAATCATTTGTTTTATTCATTTTATTTGTTTAGATGGATTGCTTATTTGTCTATGTTGCTCGGAACCCAATTATCAAATTTGTACGTGCTCAAAATGTATTCGAAATGGAGACACGATTTGTCAATGGCTACTGTGGTGAGATTCTATTTACAGCACAAGGTCATTTCGAAAAGAATATGTCATCCACCTCGAATCTTGCTGTTTATTTCTTTCATTTTGAAGATCGCACCCCATGCTCTTCAGCTGAAGGACTCGTGGGAATGGATTCATGGGAAGAGATTCCACTACCAATTGACACACAATTGTTAAAAATGAAGGATAATTTATTTTCATCGGCACCATCAAACCCAGGACAATTATTTTTAGGGGAAAATAATGTAGATGAAATACAGTGGAGCGAAGATAAAGTTCAGATTACATTATCAAGACCATTATTAAACTTTGTGGTACCACGAGAACCTATGTCAGAAGGGGTTATAGCATCCGGTATATATGCGACAATTGCAAATTTAGCATGGTGCAAGGTTTTTTACTCTACACATGTTAACACACCGTGCTGTTGCTTTTCGGGAGGAGGGGACATTTCTTTCATTAATGGCATAAAATCAGCGGTGATAAGCACGCCACATTTTTCTGAAGAAGAACCTCATTCTCCATTAAGTGATGGCGAAAGCATAGTTAGTGGCTGCATAGAGACAAAAGTGGCTGAACGATCGAATAAAAAAATATTGGGTCAGCTGGTTTCTAATATGACTGTATGTATTGCAAAATCATTACAAGATATGACAGCTCCGGATCTCCAATCATTGAAAGTGGCATCGTGTTATGGTCTTATTTTGGACTACGTCCAACCCATTCAACTTTACAAATATTCAATGAACTTTGAAACTGGAAAAAGAAATTTAGTTTTGAAACTATCTTGTCAAAAATTCTCAAGCATTGCACATGATGTCATAAATAGAAGTATAACTTACATGCTTCAAAAAGTTTTTCCACACCTACGGTCATAAATTATGTACACTCTTTTTGCTTCACATATTTCTTTCCCATGTTTGAAAGTTATTAAATTGATTTGCTTCTTATTGTCTAAATTAACTAATATACTTTTGTAGGTAACTTTAAATAACAAGCTGTACCAGATAAACTCTGTAAAAGTCTTACATAAAGCGTAATTTGTATCTGTGGAATTAATATTTTCTAATCTTTTAATGTATTAGTTTTGTACGATTTATAAATACGTTACGATATTATTGCGTATTAGCACATACATGCTTCATTACATAAGGCAGAGTCACCACACTTTATACTTTACATTGCTTGACATGCACAAACACATTTTGCTTCATAATATTATTTCCAAGTGTGTGTCTAGGATTTGTGTTTAAACGGGGCGCTCGGACCTTTAACAACGGTTTCAGCCACTCAAATTTGGTGTCAGTGTAGCTAAAGGGTAGGAGATACCTGTGGGCGAATAAAAAGAAAACAACAACAAAAAATTTTTTGTCGGTGTTTGGACTCTACTGTACATTTTTGATTTTACGTAATTGGTCCCTTTTCCCAAGTACTGTCACAAATATGCAAAATATTTTCAAAATAAATAGTCTTTGGGTGGTATGTACTCGTCCACCCAAAGTCTTTGTTAAATTATAAGTACATGGCAAGGGCATCACCCACAGAGACATGAAGCCTTCAAACAGGGGGGGGAGGAACTGTAAGGTAGACCCCCAGTAGTATTGGCTTATTTCAACTATTTAACCAAATGACGCTGCCAATGGGAGGTTCAATGGGATTGCATGAATATGATTTAGAATTGTCAAGTTTGTCACCATCTTGGTACATTAATAAAACTGGTTTTACTCTATGTATCAGTAAAGGTACATTAATGTTACATCATTATAACTAACTGTACTTTAAGTACCAGTATTGGTACATTTCTATAACCAGCTCTACTCTATGTAACAGTAAAGGTACATCTTTATAACCTCCTCTACTCTATGTAATAGTAGTGGTACATCTTTATAACTTTCTTTACTTAATGTAACAGAAATGAAACGGTACACATGTAAGTCTTTAGCCCTAGCCCTAGCTCTAGCCCACTAGGTAACACCGGCACTACAAAATTTACTAATCGTACCACCTATTATACTGTCAAATTACAAAATTACATAGAGTACAGCTGTTAAAAGGGATGTACCACTACTGTTACATAGAGTAGAGCTTGTTATGGGGATGTATTACTAAGTAGAGCTTGTTATAAAAATGTACCACTAATGTTACAAAGAGTAGATCTGATTATAGGGATGTACCACTACTGTTACATAGAGTAGATTTGGTTATAGGGATATACCACTACTGTTACATAAAGTAAAGGAAGTTATAGGGATGTACCACTACTGTTACATAAAGTAAAGCTGGTTATAAACATGTACCTTTACTGATATATAGAGTAGAAAAGGTTATAAATATGTACCACTACAGTTACATATAGTAGAGCTAGTTATAAAAATGAATGACTACTGTTACACAAAGTAAAGCTGTTTATAGAGATGTACCACTACTGCTACATAGAGTAGAGGAGGTTATAAAGATGTACCATTACTGTTACATAAAGTAGAGCTGGTTATAGGAATGTACAAATACTGGTACTTAAAGTACAGCTTGTTATAAAGATGTACCATTATTGTTACATATAATAAACCTGGTTATAGGAATGTACTACTACTGTTACATAAAGTAGAGCTTGTTATAGAAATGTACCACTACTGTTACATAGAGTAAAACCGGTTATAAAATGTATCACTACAGTTACATAAAGTAGAGCTGGTTATAAAAATGAACGATTACTGTAACATAAAGTAGAGATTGTTATAGGAATGTACCACTACTGTTACATAAAGTAGAACTAGTTATAGGGATGTACTACTACTGTTACATAGAGTAGAGGAGATTATAGAGATGTACCACTATTTTTACATAAAGTAAAGCTGGTTATAGAAATGTACCTTTACTAGAGTAAAACCGGTTATATAAATGTACCACTACAGTTACATAGATTAGAGATCGTTATAAAAATGAACGACTACTGTTACGTAAAGTGAGCTTGTTATAGAAATGTACCACTACTATTACATAGTTTTGAGCTGGTTATAAAAATGTACCACTACTGTTTCATATAATACAGTAGATTTACTATATGTAACAATAATGGTACAGTCAATATCATACTACAAGTGTTGCAAGCTAGTTCTCGTGTACCACGCTAGGTACATTGGAATTAAAACATCCCCTAGAAAGGGGACTCCAAAAATTAACCCAAGAAAGGGCTGTCGAGGTCATGCATGCATTAAAAAAATTAAAAAACTGTAACATTCCCCTCTGTGAAAGCCTTACACAACCTCCCCTTTTTAAAGATCTGGTATAAGCTCAAGCACTGTGGGTGGGTTATGAATCTAATTAAATGCATAGTCTTGCGTAACCAGACTACCCTATTTTTCTAATTACAGCACCAAAAAATAATATTTGGAAATGGTCCACTATTGGAGCAAAACATAAACTGTTGACATCGACTGGTTCTTAAAATAGGGTGGAGCTTAGCAATTACGGCGAAGTTGACTTTCGGTGACCGAGAGCCAGACCTGTCGACGATTAAAACGTACAAGTGCAGAATGGCATATTACTACAGTTCCTGAAGGCGTCTAAAAACTTTTAAAGAAACCTGCTTGAGTCCTGCTGTGGTAGAAGCCATAATAACGAACAATCCTCGGCTGAGACATCCAACGGCCACTTGCCCGTCCTATTTAGCTAAGCACCAGAAAAAAATATGTACCACTACTGGTACATAGAGTACTAATAGTTACTGTTGCATAAAGTAGAGCTAGTTATAAAAATGTACCACTACTGTTACATAGAGTAGAGCTGGTTATAAAAATGAACGACTACTGTTATAGAGATGTACTACTACTGTTACATAGAGTAGAAAAAATTATAGAAATGTACCACATATATTACGTAGAGTAGAGCTGGTTATAGAAATGTACCATTAAGTAGAGCTAGTTATACAAATGTACCACTACTGTTTCATAGAGTAAAGCTGATTATAAAAATGTACCGCTACTGTAACATAAAGTAAAGCTGGTTATATCAATGTACCACTACAGTTACATAAAGTAGAGCTTATTAAATGAACGATTACTGTAACATAAAGTAGAGATTGTTATAGGAATGTATCACTACTGTTACATAAAGTAGAGCTGGTTATAGGAATGTACCAATACTGTTACTTAAAGTACAGCTAGTCATAGGGATGTACCACTACTGTTACATAGAGTAGAGGAGATTATAGGGATGTACCACTATTTTTACATAAAGTAAAGCTTGTTATAGAAATGTACCTCTATTGATACATAGAGTAAAAGCTGTTATATAAATGTACCACTGCAGTTACATAGAGTAGAACTCGTTATAATAATGAACGACTACTGTTACGTAAAGTGAGCTTGTTATAGAAATGTACCACTACTATTACATAGTTTTGAGCTGGTTATAAAAATGTACCACTACTGTTTGATATAATACAGCTGGTTATAAAAATGTACCACTACTGGTACATAGAGTACGAATAGTTACTGTTGCATAAAGTAGAGCTAGTTATTAAAATGTACCACTACTGTTACATAGAGTAGAGCTTGTTATAAAAATGTACCAATACTGGTACTTAAAGTACAGCTAGATATAAAAATGTACCACTATTGTTACATAAAGTTGAGCTGGTTATAAGAATGTACTTTTACTGTTACATAGAGTACAACTGATTATAGAAATGTATCGCTACTGTTACATAAAGTAAAACCGGTTATACAAATGTACCACTACAGTTACATAGAGTAGAGCAGGTTATAAAAATGAATGACTACTGTAACATAAAGTAGAGCTGGTTATAGGAATGTACCATTACTGTTACATAGATAAGAGGAATGTACCAACACTGTTACTTAAAGTACAGCTAGTTAAGAAATGTTCCATTACTGTTACATAGAGTAGAGGAGGTCTAATCTATATAACTGTAGTGGTACATTTATATAACCGGTTTTACTCTATGTATCAGTAAAGGTACATTTCTATAACCAGCTTTACTTTATGTAAAAATAGTGGTACATCTCTATAATCTCCTCTACTCTATGTAACAGTAGTGGTACATCCCTATAACTAGCTCTACTTTATGTAACAGTGGTGGTACATTCCTATAACAATCTCTACTTTATGTTACAGTAATCGTTCATTTTTATAACCAGCTCTACTTTATGTAACAGTAGTAGTACATTCTTATGACTAGCTCTACTATATGTAATAATAATGGTACATTCTTATAACTAGCTGTACTTTAAGTAGCAGTATTAGTACATTTCTATAACCAACTTTACTCTATGTAACAATAATGGTACATTTTATAATTTCTTCTACTTCATGTAAC
>WLWD01002209.1_pt1 | contig 120587 bp, 95 predicted proteins | sample 6712731 | NCBI WGS metagenome assembly WLWD01 (sample SAMN12718690, study PRJNA576275) | sponge metagenome | isolation source: marine sponge | host: Mycale hentscheli | place: New Zealand: South Island, Marlborough, Capsize Point | collected 2014-11-01
AAAAAAAAAAAAAAAAAAAAAGGAAAAAGTATATGTCAGGGAAAAAAGAAAAGAGGCAATACTATTATTTTATTTTTCACTAATTGGTAATGTTTGTTTTCATGGCTCCTGATAAGGACTACGGCTAAAAGTCAAAGCTATAGATTGAATTTTTATATATTATATTGGCTGTATAAACAGAATAAATCTGCTGTTATTACTATTTATCCCCCCAAAATTACTGATAAATAGAAAAAGACATTAGAAGTTATTGTGAAGTTAGAGAGAGAACAGACCTAAAAGATGCATTTTCAGCAAAAATTAAGTTTGATTGAGAGCATCAGTTTAGAATATTCAGGATAATCACCCATCAGTACGAAAACATGTGCTACCATCCATACTGGTTCACCATAAATGACACTACTAAAAAAAAAAAGAAAAAAAAGAAAAAAAAGAAAAAAGAAAAAAAGAAAAAGAAAAAGAAAAAGAAAAAGAGGGAGGATGGGAGGAAGAGTTCAATTCAAATGCAGAAACATCTCAATATTACATCCTTAATAAGTAATTTCAGTTCTTCATGTTCCTGAATGGTACATAATTACATGCCCTACATTATCACTTGGCATATCCTAATAAGGACATAATTGGGTTGTGATAATGTATATTAATGTTAGAAAACACCAACAATGTGCTCACAATAACAACAATAAAACTAACCTGAGGCTTGACTTTAGCACGAATAGCTGCGAATGTAGCTGTGCTATGAATATCCTTTTTATAGACCACTTGCGGAATGTCAGATAATATGGTTGGTTTTCCATGAATAAACTTGTCCAAAATATGTTTCTGTAGCGACCGGTAGTCATATTTCACAGTGTGGGCTTCACCCATCCTTAGAGAGTAGTGGCAGTGGGATATGACCACAGATATAATCTGATGTTCGTAGTCCAGGACATGACACTGATGTATGTGGGTGATGGGGACTTCATTCTTCAGCAATTGGGTTCCTTTTCTATAGTCAATTAGATTAGTCTTTATTGCTACATTACCATAACTAATGGCAAGTCCTCCATTTTTTTCTATTTTTCTATTAACAGCCTCTACATTCCCCTTTCTTTTCATTTCCCATTTTCCCTCTACTCATTTCACCATTTTCACTGCATTCTTGTCTTTTCTCCACCGCTAGTCTCTCTCTGCCCTATTCCAATTAGCATAGCCATGCACTGACCTGTCACTAGAAATCAGGGACTGACATCTTTCAATAAAGTCGTTGTGTGTAAGTGTAAGAAAATCCACCAGGGCAGTAGTGCACACACCAGCATTAGAAGTTGTAGGAACTAGATATTCTATTGGAGTGTCCATTCCTATAGCTGGTATCCAGTCATCCTCTTTAACAGGCATCCGACCTGGTGTATAATTATCCATCCCAAATTAGACACCAACCAAATATAAAACAAACAAACAAATCCTCACCATGATTTTTTAAATCAAGTCCCACCAATTCCCATGCTTTCTGTAGACTGGCTATCCATTGGTTATACTCATTGACTGCATTCTCTACAGTTGATAAATAGTCAACATTCAGAACAATTTACAATAATTTTTGTCAATTATTTTAACTTGCCATTTTGTAAGCTATGAAGAAATTTCTTAACATTCCATGTCATTGCTTTGGCTTTGTCCAAACGATAATTAAATTTGTCAAACAAACTTTGCTGCAACTTCACAATATGGGGGAGGTACTGAGTAGCTCGTAACTTGGGTTCCTAATAAAAATAACATGATAAGTGATACCGTTTGTCTAAAATTCACTGAGCCATTAAATTTTCCAGTTGAATAACGTAACAATCACAAACTTGAAATGTTAGCTACTATGCTATCAATTCTGCAGCCAAGTTAAAATCACTAGAATTAGTAAAGCTGATGTAATAATTTTTAACTCAATACCACCATTTTTAGTATTCCACTTTTGCAAACCTCAGTGATTTTACTGCACCTTGAATACACAGCATGCCATTAAGTGAATCACAACCATTTTATTCCATTTTATTCCTCATAAAATGTACATGTAGATCCTTATAGTATGTATAGTAATGAACTATTTATTGTAGTCATCCATTACATCATCTTACCATTTGTAAAAATGCATATAGAATAGGGTAACTCTTCTTCAGTGTATCTTCTTTAAGGGTAAATCGTAGATGTTCCAGAGATATTTTTTGTCTGTATGTCCATAAATGTGGACCCAAACCCTCACTTTGAACTTTCACTTTTTCATGAACAATATAAAACAACTGATCGTGTCCTAAACAGGCATAATAATTGCAATATTTAGACAACTACAGAAATAATTCGTTTAAATGTATGAGTAATATGCGAAAAGCATTTCACGCAGCTTAAATCAAAATACAATATGTAATATAGCAAAGTACATACAATCTAATTTTGTAGCCAGCAAAGAACAACTTAACAACAAAAAAAACGTTGCTAGTGCTACATGTACCTTGGTCATCATCTTTAGCAATAATATCCACAGCCTCATTTAACACTTGCTGAATTTTTTCTAATATTGGTGAAATGTAATGACCAGTAAAAATTCTCTCCCACTCCTGTCTTGCATTTGTAGCCAACAATGAGTTCACAGTACTAATTGTACCATCTACATAGAATACATATAATGTAAACAAAAATAGAATATCTCTAAAGATTGAAACGTTTTGCAATATTTAATTCACACTACAAATGTTTAAAAAAAAAATGTCTAAAGAAATTGGAAGTAGAAAAAAATTGCAAAAAAAAAAAATCTTTAGGACAATATAGGCTAATCTCAGTGGACTTTAGCAGCAAAGCAACTCAACCACTTACAATACCATATCATTATCTTGTAAATAGAAGTAGTAATAATTTTATAAAAAATATATATAGCATATTAAAATTATTCCTTCAAATAAGAACGAATACATTGGTCAATTAAAACGAATGGGTGCTAAAACTATTACCTGCAATATTTAATTCACTCTACAAATGTTTAAAAAAATGCCTATTTGAAAAAATTGGAAGTAGAAAAAAATTGCAAAAAAAATCAAAAAATCTTTAAGACAATATAGGCTAATCTCAGTGGACTTTAGCAGCAAAGCAACTCAACCACTTACAATACCATATCATAATCTTGTAAATAGAAGTATAGTAAGTTCTCCCTTATCTGGGCACTTTGGGAATATGGGGTGCCCGTAACTGGGAATTGCCCGTATCTTAGAACATTCATAAAATCATGCAAATTACATAATAAAATACATAGACACCAAACCATAAATATGGTTGCATACAGTTAAATGGTTCATTTAGTTTTCTTTTCTCTTGAAAAAAGATGTAATTGTTGTTTTTTTTAATGCATCACTTCTTTTCAGAGGAGGAAAGGGGGGGGGGGGGGGGTTCAACTACAGGAGGGCCAAAATAAGTTCCCATTCAGTCATTATATATAAAGTCTTTAGCCAGGCTTGTTTTGGGCCATGTACAATTCGGTAACAAAAATTGTTTACTACATATTGTGGCTTCCTAATACCACAGTGTGTAGGGGGTCAACTTGTAGTCTACAGCCAGAGAGTCAACTTTCTAGTATGAAAGTGGCTAAGGGAATTTTATTTTGGCCTCTTCTGTAGCTGCCCAACCTGGATAAGGGAGAACTTACTGTAGTAATAATTTTATAATAAAAATATATAGCATGTTAAAATTATTCCTTCAAATAAGAATGAATATACATTGGTCAATTAAAAAACGTGAATGGGTGTTAAAACTATTACCTGTAGGAGGATCTTTAATTAGCATATCTTTGAGAACAAGATGTACCAGAAGAACAGCATCATCAATGCTTCTACCAGTAGCAACTGAAAGATGTCTTATATCTTGTTCCAGATGTCTCCAAAAGAATTCAGGAATACAACGAGGTTGAACAAATGGCTTTACTATCCTAGCCAAATCTCCAATGTAATCCTCATAGTGGCATGAACACCACAGAAAAGCTGAATGCATAATAGCTCTGACAATACAAACAGCAGATGGAGACAGATGTCTCTCTGACCCCACAACACCAGTTCTGGAAGACGGATCCCCTAGGTCATGGCCCATTTGAGTTGCATTGTTCCTGATGAAAATACAAAAGTTTACAAGTTAATGTAAAAAAAATTGGTCCTTACGTTCTTGCAATTCTGTTATCTGTTCTCAGTAGATGACTTTGTCCACCTATACGAGCTCCACAAATATTACAGGCCCTTTCTTCTACTGGCTTCCCACACTGTATATAGATTGACAACATGGAAGCACAACCACCTGGTATCTACTAACAACCTAAATACAAAATGCTCTAAACTTCAAGTTAATAGCAAGCATCAATATGGGCAGAAATAAAAATGTTCTATTGGACTATAGATAAAGGATCCTACAAGTACTTTGTTGTCCAATTGCAGAAAGAAAAACTTATAAATCTATCTTACAAAATACTCACCTTTCCAACAAAATAGTCATGGCCATTAGGACAAGCTAGAAACAAGATAGATACAATGTTCATTAAACACATAAAATTCAATGCCTTGCAAGAAGCTGGCTCTTGGATTTACAGTAGATATAAATAGCAACTACAGCTACAAAAAACTCGCCAGTGCTAACAAACAGCTGTGATTCAATTGTCTATTAGACAAAGGTTGCAATGCTAGATCTTGTCTAATAGTTGCTCACTCAAGAAACAAAAATTACTGTGTATTAATAGACACTATACCATAATTACACCCATAACACACATTACAATGTGCACTTGACCAGTAGTGCATGTTCCATGACAACAATGAGACCAGCAAGAGATTTACAGCAAATTTAGTTACTAATCAATCTGTTTGCTTCACTAAGCCAGCATATTGACAACAAAAATTCTTATATACTTCTACTGTTGGTAAATACAGCAGGTGCCCATGACTAGTTATAAAATCTGTGCTGTAATACAGCCGTAAAATGGGAGTTTTTTGTACAATATTTATTCTTGTTTCTTTTGGTACTATTCTGACTAAACTTCCAACATTGTTTCCTAAATGTTAATGGTTAAACTCTTCCATCAATTCACTACTATATTCTGGCTAGAAACCCTTCGACAGCTCTATCAGTAGCTAAGGCCTTGTACTACCCATTAAATGCTACTGGGAATTATGCTTAAATAACTCCCACAAGAATCAGACTTGCTTCAACCGAGATGGCCAACTGAATCTCGTAGCACATCACTCTAACCAGGTCCACACTTGGTGGGCTTTCTGCTAGCTACAGTTGAATATCCAGCAGTACAAAAATATAAGCCCATGATGCAAAGTTATAAACAGCGGCAGCATACAGAAGTCATACTTACAATCCCCAAAAACAACTTAGAATTAGATGGCTTCAATTTGTTTAAACACAAAGTGGTTTCCACTTCATAATTTCTTTCTCAACCCTAGCTACATTTTGTATTATTAGGGAAAAAAAGCCTGTGAAAGAGAGAAAGAATACATTTAATGACTAAAAGAAGGCTGAGAAAGAAACTATAATTCTGTATTGTTATAAAAAAAGCTTGTGAAAAAGAGAGAATATATCAAAAAGTGATTGTCTCTGGAGCCTATGTTTAAAATAGGAACATCGTATTGAATAAACGACTTTTTTAAATATAAATCATACAAGTGAGATATACAGAGAATGGGAAGATTGAAACGATAATGCAACCAAACAGAACTGCCATACTTTAACAATCAGAGTACCATTTCCACCTCATTATAAAATTGTGCAACAGCTTTTTGAACTTTTTCATGGTGCCTATATAGCATGCTTATTGGCAATATTATTGCCAATACAATGCCACACATATAAAAAATCCACAATACTTAAAAACTAAATCGTTACTGTCAAACTTCCATCATAAAGTACAAAACGGAAAGAGAGGAGGCAAAATGGATATCACAGGTCAATCAAATTGCCTATCTACTACTAGTATTTCAAAATCATAAAGTGGAGCGATAAAATTAAATAACGTAAGAATTTTTTAAAAATCATTGCATAATTTTATTTAGTCCCAATGGGAAAAAAATGACAATAATTCAAGCTAAGTATGTGAGGCATAGACTTCAATAATTTATGTAAATGGAAGAACCAAATGACAAGTTTTATTATGTTAGTAAAATGGAAATCTATTAATTGGTCATTTCTTAATAAAAATATATCCCATGAGCTTATTTCAAGAACATAATATTTGAAGGACGAGTATATCTAGGTCATTTAATATAGATTACAGTGAAACAAAGACTTACTATAAAATGCTCCGCCTGCTTTTCTAGCTTCAAATAAAGGATCCTCTGCCATTGAGGGAAGGTAAGCATTCTACATGAACAACAATAAATCAATTATGCTTACTAACTATAGAAAAATATGAACTTACTGCCAGTGTAGCTGGATTCGTCAGCATGTTTACGAATGGCAATAGAATAGGATATTTGGAGTTACACAGAATAACTGCACTAGCATGAACCACTACTGAACTCAGAGTTTTGCATGACAAAGACAATTCAGGTGTCATCTTCATTTGTGCCAAATTACCACCTTGATCATTTGTTAAAAAACATCGTGCAGCCTGTCGCATAGGTGTTGTTAGTGGTTTCATGTTCATAATATACTGGTCGAATGACGCTCGTAACTGGAAGAATATGAAAAAGTCAACCAATAGATGTTTTAAAACACACTAACTTACATCATCATTCATGAAAGTTTCATTACGAGTACAGTAATCCATTGTAATTGTCTGATACAGTGAGAACAATAACACTGCTGCTTCTTTTATGGTGAGATCCTTTTTGTCACAAAAACCAGACAATTTATGCACCAGAATAAATTATGCAATATAACTTACGTTAAGCTTCGTTTTTAAAAGATCGAGGTCTTTTCCCATGTATGCATCTTTTATATCAGTTCGAATTGCAACATATCCAAGAGATTCATTATAAATGACGAATGGATCCAGTACTTTTTCCTACATATGTTAACATGTCCACTATCTCCAAATTCACTTCATAATAAATTATTGTCCACTAACCTGATTTGAAGACTTCAGAGACTCGGGAATTACCCACTTTTGAGTACTTGAAACTTTAGCTAGGCTGGAAGAACCAAACTCTCTTACAAGTAATTTGACTAAATATATACTCGGTCCCATTATATCCTTGCCATGTGATGTATTTATAGAATTTATTGCAGGATCCAAACAAATTTCCTGACCCAGATACAACAATTCTAAAACCAACTCGGAACTTGTCACTGACCCACAACACTGAGAATGTAAAAGGTGAGCTATAACATGTAGTCCAAATTTAATGGTAGCCACAGCCTCCAAATATGCAATCGATACTTGCTGTGTATGTTCATTACCAAACACTTGATATGCTGTATTCAAAATACGATAAATTTCTCCTGCTCTTTTATCAAAATCTTTTAAACAATAAGCTTTGTGAAGTGCATCCTATGCATACATAAATTGTTTCCATAATAAAAGTAACAAAATATGAGCATTGAATACTTACTTCAAAGCATTGAATACATAAGAGGCAAAGATGATGATCATTTTCTTTGGAAAGAACTCTGTTAGAATTCTTAAAATAATTATCTAGGTGAATTTTTATATCTGTGGAGCTAAAGTAAGAAAAAACAACAGATTTAATGAATAAAAAGGTAAATGTAGAAATCTCACTTGTAATCCAATAGAAGCTGTAAGAGAGAGGAACGAATTGTTGGCTTTTTGTCATTTTTGAGTGTTTTAAATGGAGGAGCCAGATCTCTTGTTTTATTCTCCATAAAAATAATATTCATCAACATTTCAATTAGTTCTGGCTCTGGAAATAATTCATAACCAAAACAAAGAGTTGAAACAACTTCCATAAAATACTGACAGCAGCTTTTTAAAAATGAGTTCATTGCTGATGTTTCAATATACCTATCAAAAGATCACAAAATAGGTAAAAGGAACACTGAAAGTAAATATATTTACTTCTTGCTCTTGACTTCTTTCTCAAGTATCATCAGCTGCTTCTGAACAGTTCGTAGTGTGCTTGCCTGGGTAAAATCAGCCTTATCCCCAAGAACCTATTCGAAAACAGATCAAACACTGCTGACTACTTTTAACAACAAAATGAATCATGTAAAAAAATTATTGTATATAATTTTCGAGTCCTATGGAAAATTAATGAATAGTGGGTGTGGAGGCATTCAAGTGGTTGACTTTATACTGCAAATCATTTGATCTAAGGAAAAAAAACATGACAATTGTCTAACTTAACTCCATTTTAAAGGTAAATTACTAGATAATAGTTCATCAATCGATAAGCAATAATGAAGCATATGGTTCCCATATCATCTGAATCGGAAAAAACAACAACTAACAACCATACCAAATATGTCCTACTGAGTATAGTTGAAAATGAAAATACCAACAACATAGCAGCAAGGTTATAGAAGCAACCAAACAAGATAGTAGAAAGAATTACACACACACACACAAAAAAAAAAATCTTAACGATAATAATATACAAAAATAACTGTGTTGCTGCTTACAATTAGAAGTCTTCGTAGATAAAACACCGGTATTTGAGAGTGATTCAAAAGAATATGCTCCAAAAACAGCTGCAACAGTTTTATAACATGCCATTTTTGTCTACATAATAAGAATAAATCACCATAATGTACATACAAATTCAAGATATTGAGATCAAAACTATGGCTATTGCCAACCTTAATACTGTCCTTAATTCATAATGTGAAGGTATTTCAGTAATTGCTGTGATAATATTCTGAGAAATTCGAATATCATGCATCCAAGGAATTAAATTCACTGCTTCATCATCCTTGTCCATATTTAAAGAAAGGCAGTCCAATGCTTTGTCAAGTGCACATAAGTGTAAAATCTGAGTTAAAAAGGTATATATTAATATAAAGATTACAAATGATAAAATATCTCTTACCATTTCAGATTTCTCACGAACATCTTCATTTCTCAATTTAATCATTGCACCAGGATTGTGCATGACTAGCTGCCCAAACCAAACAATCTTTGACTGATGATTGTGGTAGACAATATGTAAGGATGAAATTCTATTTATCAGGGTACGATTGCCATCAACACTACATAACTCATCATTTCGAAGTAGAGAGTCCAGGGATTCTGATATAAGCTGTAATACGATAGGAAGTTACATATAAATTTGATGTATAGCATGTACGTGTACAATAAACTAACCTCGTATTGTCTTTTTTTGAAATCATCATAATTTTCCAAGCAGGGATGAATAATGCGAACAAAATCATGCAGATATTTCACGTATAACTCATCAACATAATACTCATCCACCGTTAGTAAAATTCCTCCAATAGGAGTGTGCTCTACTACTTCACTCAAATGCTTTATCTTTTCTACTATGTTTAAGCCTACTCAATACACATTTACAAAACAATGAAAAATTAAAGGAAAAAAAACTACAAAACATTCACTTACCATCAGTACTTCTAACATTGTTCCATAAACCCTGAAATACTTCAAACACAAGCCAAGAAAACGGAAACTGGCATTCATAGTCAGAACCAAATTTTCGTGCTCCAGTTCCAGGTAATGGGTCATCTCTTGTCACAAAGTTTGCAAAACCAAATTGCATTACGTCAGCATTTGAAAATAGTCGTAACCAAAATTTTGATATTGGAATATTTTCATCTTTAGGATCTATTAAATTTAAGTTAGAGTTACGATCCACTACTGAGATAATTTCTGCCAAAATATGAATTACTGTTTGATCTATTCTTCTGCAAAGAGCATTGACGAGTGTTCCACCGACCAAAAGATTTTTACTACTCATTGATTCCTGTATAATCCAATCCTTTTCATTATAAAATTCTTCCCTTTCTTGAAGAAGAGAATATATATATTTAATCAGTATGTTGTGAAATTGTGTGTCATCTGTATGAATATTAAATAACACAGTTAAATAGACTACCATGATATGACTTAAGTCATTTATTTTATGATCACTGAGTTCAAATGTACATAAGCTAAATTTAGTAGCTTAATGTCCAATAAACCTTATTTGCAAAAAATTTTTTTTTATTATATCATAGTAATAGGCAGTAGGATGTTTATTACTCATTATCACCAGGAATTAATTTAGTCTCGTTATGTTATTCAAAGTACTCAAATATAAGTAATAAGATGCATATTTACATCCAATTCAAAACCCTTCAACGATACAACAATCAATCTCTCCTACTTTCCTTACTTTTTAGTCTCTGGTGTGAACTCTCCTTTACTAAAGATAGTCTTAAATAGGTAGCTAATATATTCAAGAATATTGGTGGTTTTATCAAGCAAATTAAGTACGGTTAACTTGTCTTTAAGGTCGCTGAAGCTGTAAACACTTCGATCAATTGGGCGGGCTTTTCAGAATTTAAAATTTTTTTTCACTATCATTGCAGGTATATCTGACACGCACTCTCTATATGAAAAGTTGGGCAACAGTTATAAAAAAAGGAGCACAATAAATTTTAAAACAGATAGAAAACTGAGAAGTGGTAAGTCCCAGTAACTTTTAAGTGAGATTTTTTTTAAGTTGGCGGTTGGTAATATATTGTAGTAACAATGCACGTTAGAAGATACGAGCATCTTTTAAAGTTTGGGGCAGTCCTTGCTCTTGCAATGCCAATATTAGACCGAAAGTACAGTATCACAATGCTCTCTGATGTAATACAAGTTTGGGTTATCCCTGTGACAGCAAAAAAAAAAAAAAAAAAAAAGCCTGTGAAAGAGAAAATACATTAATATACTGAATAAAAGGCTGAGTGAGACTGTAGCATCCAGTACCCCTTATAACTACAGAATTGACATATTCAGTAGCCCGTTAATTGTCACAGACCAGTGGGTAGAGTGTTTGTGTGTTAGTGGTACTGGGTTCAATATCCTGTGACATCCCAACATTATCTATTTCTGTACTGTAAAAAAAAAAAAAAAAAAGCCTGTGAAAGAGACACAATAAATCTAATATAAATAAATAAAAGCTGAGAAAGAAACTGATAATTAATTCAGCGAAGCGAGCGGAGCTGACTCTCTAATGAGTTCACGATATATATATATATTTAAGTCTAGAAATTGTTTTTGTTCTTGCGTGGGCGTACGTGTGCACCTTTTCTCCTACGCGCTTGCGCAGGCCGGGTAACCTTCTTAGCAACATTTTGTTTTGTTTACCCGCCGTACAAAGTAGCGATGCCCAGTAGACAAAACGTTAGAAACGCTCGGTCAAGAGCTTTGAGGGCGTTAGAAACTCTTGAAGAAAAAATTAGTAAGGAGAGAGATAAGAAATGAAAAAGACAGGGCAAGGAGGAGAGCTAAAATGAAACAGAAACAGGTAGCAAAGTAAAGAATCTTTCTTTTTGAAAAGCCATTAAATGTTCCTAATTTATTTATTAGACTATTCCTGAGGATTACGGTACCAGGAGCCTTCATCATAGAAAAAAAGCTACCACTATTGTTTTCTCACTTTGACAGTATTTTGTAGCCTGGAATAGCTGCAATTACAGGGAACATGCATCGCTCGCTTCGCTATTTTGTGCTATTAGAGCGCATCACTAGTATCCATTAGTAGTGGGATACAAATAGCTATGATGCAGATAACGCGTTACATTTGAACAAAAATTTGGAAATGAGTAATTCAGCTAAATTTACCTGGATCATAAAATATCGATTTTGGAACCAATCGAACCAATAGTTCAATTCTTTTCATTGATCTTTTTGCAGACAAATCTTGCAACTTTGAGGCTGCAGGCTGAATACATCGATATAATCTTTTAAAAAGAGGGTTTTTATACTTAATTTGTAGAAAAGGAGAATTGTTACAACTTTCCACTTCATCTTCCCATGTAATACTATCCACCTTCTCAATATGATTTCCAATTTGTTCTCGTAGTGATATTGCCTCTTCAATGTGTGATTGACTAAATTGAAGTGAGATTTGGCCAGTTTGCAGTATTTTGTTTTCCAGCAATTCCTTGTTATCATCAATAGTGAAATCTTCAAGGTCCTCTAAAGACAATTCCATTGGCTCAGGTTTATTTTTTTCGTCACGTTGGAAAGAATTAGTTGGTTGAGCCCAATATCTGTTTGATGAAGAACTTTCCACTTCCATACTTGGAGGGTCTTTTGAAACATTATCAATGTCAACCTCTTGTGCTTGATCTTTGTCTTCAACTGTGCTTTGACTAGTTTGACTACTATAGGGCAAGGTGGTGCCATGATCCAGTTTTCCACCAATAAACAATTCACTCATTCCAGCTCCTCCAATAACCTCGCGAAGCTCAACCATATCATTTTCAACATTGTTTAGATCATCTATATGAGCAGATATCCAAGGAGCTCCCTGATATCCAATCAAAGAACAAGATATCTGCCTTGGAATATGAATTATGAATAACACATGTGTAATCTGGCCTTCCTCCACTCTAGCTCGAAGATCATATATACGATGTCTAGCACAGGCAATGAGATCTCCATTTAGGTGACCAGAATCACACTGCAATATCACCAGATGATCATTGTTGGATTGAGATTGCTTCTTGAACTGTGAACTGTAGTTGCCCAATTCATGGGACAGAAAAATATGTAACATTCATCAAAGTGCAAAACAAGACAGTTTTCACAAATAGTTATTAGCATATGAACCCATTTAAATAAGATTATTCTCACAATTTTATGATACTAACCATATGTGTGAAAATGGTCATAAATTGTTTGAGTAATTAGATTTAAGAATACTATAGAAACAGAAGACACAACGAGTTGTCAGATTATGCACAGTGCAAAGTCCATGTGAGGGAAAAAGCGATTCTTAAACGAAGTGATTGTGAACCATCTACTTTAAAGTTACATAAGTCATAAAGTTTTGATTGCTGATGTTTTCATATCTACACCGAGTTTTTTTAGCAATTTCTTTTAATGTGACCTATATCCATGGCCTTGATGCAATTTTTTAGCTAAATTTAATCAATCTAAAATAAGTACATGGTATCACATAACAGCCAATTACAAGCCCATTGGAAGGTTTTCAAAACAGGAGAGGCCATGTCAGTTGGTATGCTGTTGATCGGTATTCTGCAAAATTTGTGCATGTGTAACATGCATAATTGCAAATGGAATGTATCAAATTTTGAATATGGCAGTCACGCAACAACCCACCAAGAAATGTGGTACTAAAGTACCAGTATGGAAGTGTTTTAGCCTACTCACTGATGAAAATGGCCATGGAATTCCTGAAGAATCAAACTAGTCAAATTAACGGTTACTCGTCCAAGTAAAAGCTGACAAAAGTAGCAATTATTGCTCACAATTAGCTATTTACAAGGAGGTGAGGTTAGAAAGAAAAGCGAGATAATAAAAATTAGTGTAGTTAGTAATTTGTACTATTTACAAATACCGCACTGCAATAAACAACTTTACAATATTAATGATTAGTATCAAACACAGAGGGATCAACATACAGATAAGTTTTAAAAAAAGGGGCAGCTTCAGCCTTTTCAGATGTCTCAATTCTTCGGCCATGCGTATGTATGTTAAAAGCATAGTCATGATTATAGCTTACCCCACTTTGTTAGAGAAGTCTAGTTCAGTGTCAAACGAATGTAAAGAAAAATAAGTTCCTTGAATCTCTAGGTTTTCCATCATATCGGTGATGTCATTTCTAGAAAGAAGATGACTGTGTGTAGTAACCTGAGAAGTACATAGCAAAGAAATTAATACACATAAAAGATAATAAACTATTGCATATACTTCACTAATAAAGCACAAATTATACTATTTTCTTACTTGAATCAAAAGCCCATTCTCGCAGTCAAGTTCATGAAGACAGTAGTACATAAATTCTTGTATGGAACCATGATACTGCTGCTGGAAATACATGTTGTGAATATACTCCTCTTGGTCATGAAGATTTGTATTCTTTATCCTAAAAATTGAATCGGGAGACGCTGTTTGTAGTATTAAATACTGGCTCAAATGAAATACCTAATATCAACAACAATTAGGCAAAATAGACTTATCTCATAACCTTAATAATGAGTAACCAGTATAAAAAAAAACGTTTAAAAAGTGCTGTATAGATCAATAAGTCCTACTACTAAACAAAATAGTCAAGTCAAATAATCATTTGTGCATAGTATAGTATGCCAAGTGAGAGTCCACCAAAGAGGAAGACCAACCAAATATCTAACACAATTGTTAAAATAATAAATATTTCACACTAAAAAATCTTGCTGTATATTTCAGGCTCTAATTAAGCTCGGTAATTAATTTAGGTAATTAAAACAAGCATACATATAGTGTTAGGACAATACAGTAACATAAAACACACATACCGCTGTTGTCCACGTTGTTGTATCTTCCTCTTGAGGTGAATATTGATAATGTAAATCAAGTCCAGACTGTACCATAATACTTTTCCACTCTTTATGCAAAGGTATAGAATTCAAGTTGGAAGATGCAGATAGTTCACAAGCTTTTCGAAGCATATTTGTAGCATGAAATATTACTGAAGCTGGAGTATCCTTTTGATATCCAATAAAAGCATCATTTTCCTTGAATGAGTTTGTTCTAAGCAATGCAAATCATTATTTAATCACCCTATTGTAACATACGAGTCACTCAAACTTATACAAATATTACCTGGAAAAGTTGAATATCCATTTTGTAAAAATCTCTAGTAGGTCCCCTTGCCATTTTTCCAAAACAGAAGAAGTAAGAACAAAATGCTTTTCTAATCGATTGATCAAAGGTGTTGGAAACTTTGAATACACTGTATCCTTTTCAGCAATTAAAATTAGCCTAAAAGGGTGAAAAATAATTATATAATATAATAAAACAAACCAATTGAAATGTAACACCAAAAATAAAGACATTCACAGTAAGTTATAAAAAAAAATAACAGCAATAAAGATGTCCATACATCAATATAGTATAGCAATTATAACTTAAACCCACTGTACGTACTTGAAGTCATCTGCTACACGACAGCGAACTCTGTGTGTCTGCAAACCAAGATCAACATATCTGCTTCCAGCATGATATATGTAGTACTGATTCAGAACATCATAAAGGCTTTCATAAAGGTTTTCCAAATTCAGTAATATTACAGTTCTGCCAGTTTCCATACAGATTTTGATCTGGTTGATATTCCTGCAAACCTGCAGCAATTTATTTAGGTTACATAAAAATCACTATTAAATAATTCATATACCTGAGTATATTCTTTATCTTTAGGAAAACTGCTTCCAAAAAGAATGAATGGTTGATAGGATTGATTGTCAGAAGATATCCCAGTTTCTTTATTTAATTGTAAATATTCAGGATTCTTCAGTATGTCAAGAGCAGCATAATTTTCTGTTAGAAATAAGATGTATCGATTTTCCCTAATAAAAAATAACAAACCAAACTTCAAAAATGCACTCTAATTTGAGGCTCCATCAATGATGAAATATTGTGACACATTAAATTATTAGCTAATATAAGTGTACAAATAAATTAATACATTTCCTATAGCTAATGCTCTAAATTATAAACCGTTCATGATGTTATCCACATTTTAATAATACAGAAATACCACATTGATGTACACTTATGGCACAAATATAAAATAATGTTGACACAAAACATATAGATGCTAAACCCCATCTAGAAAAGAACCTAAGTTGCTATCAAAAAATTTTTCAAAAAATATTGCTTTCGTTTATGTTTAAAGGTTCTCTATAATGATCAGACATCTGTATATATTTTTTCAATTTATTGCAGAAAGTGTTAAGTTTTTTAATGATTCAAGATAGTACTTGGTTGACAAAAAATAAACTATGATTCACAAAAAAAAAACTTTCAGAGTTAGTTACATGTTGTGTAAAAAAAAAAAGATTCGAAATTATGATTCTTAAAAAGAAGAAAAACCTCTGAGTTGGTAGCATTGTTATAGTAGACCCACCCAGTCATCAAGAAATTTATTTTTCTTTCTGCTGTATACTGATCTAAGGTAGCAATATCCCATGAAGATGTTCTGGGTCATACTCTCATTGCTGACTCAGATTTGGCCCACGAGATGTAAGGTAGTTCTTCCACCAAATATCAATGGCAGAATTCACATCAAAGATCTAAAGAGAAGGCCTTTCAACATATACTTCTAGAAGGCCTTGGGAGTGTTTATATCAAGACATGATGTCAGCTTTATCCTGATGAGATTTTGTGAAGGGTAGTCTAAAGATAAGTTCATTCAACAAGCAGATTAGGTCACCTCTCAGAATGAGAGCGTGTGTGAAACCAGATGTTCAGATAACCCCAATTGTACCAAGTGTAGCAGAGAAATATATGTTCCTAAAATCAAGCAAGTGAATTCCAGGATTACAGACCATTTTTGGATGGTCATTTATTGTTTGCATAAGATATTACTGCATTAGGGGTGTTCGGGATCGAAACCTTAACTGCCTCAACTATATCAATACATTGTATTTCATTATTAACATTATTTATTCACGCATGCTCATTTATTATTTTTTCGTGTACCGTCGATCGTCGATCTTTCATTTTTTGTTTGTATATATCACACCTAGATCACTGTCATTCACCTTAGTTACAAGCTTTATCTCTTACTGTGCATATCACCTGTTGGTCAAGCAATACTATTCTACCTACTTGGTAGTATTAAATATCGGGTCTGTCTCATAGCTAGTGGACAACCTATATTCAGAGGATCCAGTCAACGGGAGAACAAGAAGAGATTTACGACCTCAGTCTCTATTCTCTCGTATAGAATTCTTCTGACGGAGTCAGGTTGTTGAGTTGACTTTCTTTCTGGAACTCTGACGTTTCCATACCCAGTAGTGGGTCTTCACTGCACTAATTACTTTGCTTCTCTTTAGTGTATAGCGCTGCGCCACAAACTACGCCGGGATCAAATCCTCAACTAGCTGAATAGTCCCAAACATGAGGCTAGTTTTGTCAATCATCTATAGTGATCTTTACAACTCTCTGATCTCCATGTCGTGAAATTGATGACCTTTCAGGTTATCCATATTAAAAGTTAGGTGAACAATTAGTGTATATGATAGGACTTTAGCCCTATGACCAACAGACTCTGGTCAGATACTGTAAATCGTGACAGCTGAAAAAAAATACTTACTTACCCATGCCATGTTTTTTCAGTGTTGGCTAAGCTAGTCCTTATTAATCCTAAGTGAGAACTATCCGGACATATCACAGCATGCAACTAAAAGAAAAAGAGAAATATATATAATAATGCTAATTTAACACAAATTTTAACTTACATTTTCACAAACGAGTTCCAAATTTGGTAAATCACGATCCATTTCAACACGTTTACTAAATTCATTAAAAGGATCCAAATCTTCAGCTGCAAGGCCACCAAAATTTCTTTTAACAGCATGTTCCATTTGCTGCCACGTAAGCTTTGAATTAGCTTTTTTGCACATATTATAAAGCATTTTTATCAAGCTACATAAAAATAAAAATATCAAGCATCAATTAAAAGTATTCTTAGTAAAAATTAACACAGAATTAATCAGAGTTGACATTATTCTTCAATATGCAATGCAATTGATTAATATTAATCGAGTTACGTCAGTACACTGATTATACTGAAACGCTATGACTAATATTGAAATGTTGTCTTACAACATTAAATTTCATTATCTTGCATTTTCATGCATAGGAAACTTTCTTAACATACCTTATCCCCTCCAACTCTCTCTAGTTCTCTCTCTCAAATAAACGAGTAAATTTTACATATAAGTGATGATAGCATGTGCGAGATTGAAATTATTATGGTTTTAAACATCTTCAGGTAATTTTTTTAATTTAGTTGCAGCAATACAGTAGGAGTCAAAAAAAAGTTTCGAATTCCGTTCCGTAGAACGGCCGTCGGAAAATTAAAAAACGGGGAAAAAACGGTACGCCGTTTGTTGAAAAACGGCCGTTCCGTTCGACCGCGTTACCGTTTTAATCTTTCTCGTTCACCGTATGTCTCGCTCAAAGAAATATAAAAAATCGTTTATCCAATAAAACGTTCCGATTTTTTGTTTACAGGCTCCAGAGGCGGAGCTTTTCGGGTGAAAAAAAATTGAAGCCGTTCTATTCGAAGTTGTCTCGCGGAGAATTGTTAGTTCGACCACCGCACAGTATCGACGTTTTCTCGCTGTTAGGGCCTTCACGGGCTTAGAATTTTTACTACTGGAGGTCCATCAATAGCTAACAGAAGATCTACGAAGTGCGGACCTCGTTATAGCTCTGTGCCCGTCGGAACTTCAGTCTGCAGCTTTATTGAAGCAAGTTAAAATTTTATACGAGCTTTTTTGCACTATCCCCGTAGCGTTTAATGGTCGATACAAGGCCTTAGCTTGCTGATATAGCTATAGAAGAGTTTCTAGCTAGAAAATATCTGTGAATCGACGGAAATGCTTCACCGTTTTTTACCGTTTTAGTAAACGGTGTCGGCCGTTTAGTCAAAACGGTACGGAACGCAACGATAAAAACTACGGTTAAAAACTACCGTTTTAGGGCCGTACTACGGAACGGAATTCGAAACTTTTTTTTGACTCCTACTGTACATTAGAAAGTATCGCAATACCGTTGCTTCGCCTAATGGCAAAGTTTAAACAAATGGCAAGTCAAAATATTAACAGGAGTGCAAATTGAAAAGAAATATAAAGAATGCATTATGCACAACCTGAAATCTTAAAATAGAATACAGCATTTTAATACTATTTCCTAAGAAGCCAAACCAGCACACTAATCATTGCTAAATAATGTTCATGGCGTCACGAGACTTTAGTCAATTGCCAAGTGAGACTTGGATGTACAATAAAATTGAAACTAGGATACAAATTTCAAGTACAGATAAGTTAAAACTTAAGACAAAAGGTACTGTCTCCACTTACTAATAAACAAAACCAAGGCTTTAAAACAAACTTTGACTCCACCACCAGCAAGAGAAAATTAAGAACATTTAACACATTTTTGTCATATGCTAAAAAGTTACTTCAAAAAGATGCCCTGAGAATATACATACCTATAAAAATCACGTAGACCAAAAAATTCTCTTTTTTGAAGTTTGCATATTTCTAAGTAAGCCTCAGCCAAAGGAAGAAAATAGGGTTCTAGCTCATTTCGAACTGGATCAAGGGCACAATTTGAACATATGCCTTTAGCACTGTATACCAGTTCATGTACACTTGGATCACTTCTAGTTACCATCACCCCACGATTCATCTTAGCAGGATCCAGAGCCCAATTGGATATTCCAATAAAGGCAACTCTGTCCTCCTGTTTTACAATCTATAAACAAAATATGAGAATAATATGATTACCAAAAATTATGATAATCTTTACCAAATCAGAATAATCTTGATCTTCTGCTTTTCTTCCATCAGCTTCTACTTTTCTTCCCTCCGTTCCATCTTCTAATAGTGGATGTAGAGCTTTTAGTGGGAGATTTGGTGAGTCTTCAGCCAAACCAACCTCATCCAATATTACAACTGAAACAAATGAGGTTTTGTCCTGTTTAGATTGAAACTTTTCAGCCGTTTTAAATACTTCAATTACGGATTCAGAAGTAGACAGCTGACTACATTGGTAAGAGAATATTCCAACCTGAAAAAAAAAATAAAGATTAAATTAAAACCACTGATTCCCTAATGTAATACTACCTCTTTAAAATTTTGAAGTAGAGATTTTGTTGACTCCTTCCCTCGCATAGAATCACTGATAATAGCCTTTGCTAAAGACTTAGAACTACCTGGTTTTCCCACTAGAAAGAGCGGAATTCGTAACTCCACACATATTGCCATCATAAAAACATTTTCTCTCAAAGCAGCATTTCTAGCAATATTTTTTCCTAAAGTCATCTTGTCCAAAAGAGTTTCTTCACACCTACACATAAATACAAAAATACAGCTTCTGTATTATATTTAACTTTCACCATAGCCTCCTGTTAACATAAATAAGCAACTTTGTACCCAAGATCTCATGCTAGTTTTTGCAAAGATTAAGCTACCTTCCATTTATCTGATCAGCAGCAATAAAACAATTTTACGCATACTAATTAAGAAAAATTGAGATAGTGCCAATATGATTAGCTTAACACTCACTACACAAAAGTTTATGCTTGCTCTAACGATTTCATAGCAAAGAGCAATGGGTCCAACCAACAAAACTACTTTTTGGAAGATAAGGCACATATTATAACTAGCCAAAATTAAAATTATAATAGATATCTCACAATTATTACTTGCCTTACAAAAAATGAAAAATTTCATAGAACTTTAATCTCTATATATCTTTAGCTAAGCACTACGTAGTTGTAAAATATAAAAATTGAAGCAATCATTATAAATATTCCTCCATTATTTGCAACCATAACTGATAATTGGGTACATATATATTACTTGTATAAGTATAATTCTTGGCTTTATGGTGAGATAAAAGCCAGTAATGTACACAAAGTAACAACAATTAGCTACTCTATAATATTGCAATTGGCCTGATTGACAGTTGTACTTTAAGTAATACCAAAAACCTTGAATGTACTAGTAGTTACACAGGATTAAATGTCAATAGCACAATAAAAAGCAAGAACAAAAATTCTGCATATTTGATATGTAAAAATGTACTAACCATCTAATTTCACTTTGAAATTGGCTTGCTCCATGAATATGTGATAATGGATTAATAAAGCAATGTGAAATTTTTTCATCAAACTCGTCTCTACATTGCAACCTTGCACGATAGCAAACACTAATGCTGAGGATAAGTGCTCTTGTAATATGATTAGGTGCTTCATACCCCGCCTGAAATTTCAGGAATAATAAAATAAATAATAGACTTTAGTCTGTTTTTAGTAACTTACATCAATATCATCACCTTCATTGTCTACATGACGATGTGTTCCACAAGCCCATTTATTCATGTGAGGAGCAAAAATTTCCATTTTTTCCAGAAAGTATTGTAACACTATCATAGCTCTCACCACATCTCTTAAACTGACAAAACTGCATTCATCCTAGTTTGGTAAAAAAATAAAGTGTGCATATATACATATATATTATTAAATTATAAGTGATAGGAATGCCAACACAAGACTTGTGTTGTATTCTGTCTGTGACTTGACTATGGAAAATAGATTTACTAGTAAGAACAATACTGTTGCATAGCATGTACACTGTTAAAAAAGAAGTGTTATAATAACACTTTTGAAGTGTAAATCAAGTGTGCAAAATCTTGCTGTGTTGTAGCAACATTGAGGCCAGTGTTTATTCTAAGTGTAAACTGCAGCGTTCCAATAACAGTGACATAAGTGTAATTGTGCAAATTAATGTAAATGACCACATTTTTGTTTCTTTTGTGCTTCAGCACAAATGGTAAGTGCGCTATTGTGCAAATTAATTAAAAAAAATAATTTAATTTGATAAAATTAAAATTGTCTTAACTTTCCAGAGTATTAATAGCTTGTGTAGTATAAACAAGCCAGCTGACCAAAAGAAGTGGCCGAGTTTTTTAAAATTGCGCATGGTAAAAGGTATTCACATACATACTATATAGTGACCATCTCACCTCAACTTTTTGACTTGGAAAAAACAACAACAAGCACTTATCGCACAGTTCTGAGTCTGTTGTAATAACTGGACAGACCAAAAAGGTTCGTTTTAAGAAGAAAAAAAAAGAGCAGCTAAATGAATAATATGTAAGTGAGAGGATTGTATGTTGCTTGGTACTACTTAGCTAAAAAGTATATATAAATTAAAAAAACTAACAAATGAATATAGCAGTTATTTACCTGATAACATTCAAACCATCATCATTAACTGGTTGTACTTTAATAAAATCAAGTTAAATTTTACAATGAGCTAAATATTTCATACTGTATTTTTGTTAATTTTTAGTTAATATACTTATACAGGTTCATAGAAGTTTACAAACAAGCAGTAAGGGAACTTAGCTGCAATAGCTAACTATCTAAATTCTACAATTGACAGTAACTTAGCTAGCTACTTTTATAGCTAAGCCAGTGCACGAAATAGAAGAAATCTAGCCATTGCTCCGCCACAATGTCTAATTTAATGCATTATTTAAATCCTAGCTGGAGACCGTCTTGCTGTAAAAACTTCAATGTTTTAATGTGAGACTTAACTGCTTTACACAACCTTCACATCATGTCAGATACAACCCAATTCAAGGGGTAATTTATTAAATTTACTTTGACAACACAGGCAAAAAATCTATAATCTAAAGGTTTCTGCTTAGTGGAATATGGAACATCTTACCTCAAGCGAACACAAATATACGAGGGTCAATGTTCAAAATAACATACATATGTCCACACATACTTATAATCAAATAAAAAATATCACCGATTTTTGATTGTGATAACCCTGATATTGTCTCACTCACCTATCATTATCAGAAAATGCTTGATATTTAATGAACAATTCTTTACACTCGTCATACAATAATGGGAATGACATTTCATTCTTACGCTTGTATTCTCACTCGCCTTTGGCTCATGAAAATACTTATGCATGCCCGTGAATTATCTCCCCATATTGTATGCCAACTCATGCATTAAATATTACATATATATGTGTGTGTGTGTATATATACTTTGTTAAAACGGGGTGCTTACCAGGAGGCACTGTCTGGACATCCCACTTTGAACCCTTATAAAATCCACACCCATACATTATATACCAAATCAACATACATATTTAATAGATTATTTCCTCTTGTTTCTTCATTAAAACTATCTTTTAGTAATGAATAAATATGGAGACAATATTAGGCTATAAATTGGGGTATCCAGGCAGCACCTCCTAACACCAAACCAAGTTCTTCAAACTCCCAATTTTTAACAGTGTATATATATAATATATTGTTGACAGTGTTTAAGTTGAAGACCAATTCTTACATTTCTTGCTCTCATGTATGCTTGTGCAGTTTTAAATGTGTCTGCAATGACTTTACTGTACTGCAAACTTTGCTGTAACAATAAATGCTCCTTCATCTGTACATAGAATGACAAAATTACACTAAAATTAAGTGAATATTTCCTGCTTACATGATCTTCCACAATTTGGCCGATATAATCTCTCTCTGTGCTTTGGTTAAGCTGACCAAAATCATACACAAGTGGTCGCATACTAGGTGGAAGGTCTAATACACGGTAGACTAGCTGACGAAGAGGAATTTTGCCTAAATTACACCAATATATCACTTACTACATGATAGCCTGACAACAAAATGTGGCAAACAGAATTAATGCTATATAATATAACAGACTGAATGTCCCATTTTCAGTCCATAATTGTGCCAATTACAATTAAAATCCTGGATACAAATCAGATAGATATTGGAGCTAAAAAAATAGAGAATACAAAAAAAAACATTAAAAAAAACTCCAAACCATTTTATCTAACTACAAACTCCAAATCTCACCACAAAGATATAGCTGAATAGACCAAGTAGCCAATCCAAACAATATATTTTTACATTAAAAGAAGAAAAAGAAAACATACAATTGTTTCAATAGGATACGCATGACAAAATAAGGATTCGCTTCAAATCTGGTTTAACACTGTATACAGTATTTATTTTGCTTTATAAAATATAATGTATCATACTGGAAAATTACGCTTATACTGATCATAACTGTGGTGTAACACCCCACAAATCAAGATGCTGCAGCACCACAAGGGCAGCTGCAGCAAAGGACAAGTTCTGAAACAGAACACGTAAACACTAATTAACCCTTCACACACATTAATGTATTTTCCCACACATAGCTAATTCATTTATTAATTTTGCCATGTCATCCTCAGGCATACAGGCAACTATAAAGGAGCCTGTGCTGTTTGAGTTAGTCAGCTGTTGTCTTGTTACTCTTTATTCTGTTTCTCAACATTAAAGGTTTGAAATGCTTTTACTTGGGGGTTGAAAGCTTTAACAAGCTTGGGTAGCTACGTGACAGCATCTCTGGTGGAAGTCTCCGACTTGGTTGTTTCTTCCACCACCTCAGTAATACACCACAATAACTAAAAACATTGTCTTACCAAGTTTTTGATGACTATCAGCATCTTTAACAAAAAATCCAAGCCCAGCTCTCTCCAATCGATCAATCATTTTATCATTATGTCTATAAACCATAAATGCAGTTGTCAATTAAATTAATATCTCTTAAAAAAGCTGAAACTTACTTCCTGTATGGATTGCAAGCTGCAATAAACTTTATATCTGAACTAATCTTATTTCCATTAATCCGATGATCACACATAATCTCCTTGATCAAGCCCAAAGATTCTGTAGTGTTGGCTTCATCAAAGAAAACAACAGTATCTAATCCTAGAGTACTGTTGTGGTTAGCAATCTTGAGAGCACTCTTGATGAAATTTGTAATAGATGCTTCAGTGGTGCCTCCATGAACCTGAATAATTATTACCTTATAAAACACAAAAAATAAGCCATGCACATACCTTCAAAATTAGCATGTTACTAGTTTCTTGTCCTTGCCTCAGGAGATCACACATGTATCGTATCAACCTTGTTTTACCACATCCAGTCTCACCCATAATGACAACTGGTATACCACATCTGTCAAAAACATATAGGTGTTACATTTATAATGTACTCATATATATTCTATTGCACAATGAATACAAAAATTTACTGACCTGAATCTCATTTGAATAGCCAAGATCTTAATAACATTATCCACAGTCAAAACATAAGTTGGTTCTGGATCATACGGATATTCTACACCTAGAACAGTAGCAAGCTTCTCTATCATTACTGGCTTAGTCCATAATCTACAGTTGTCTTGAAAGTCCACTCTGTTGTGCTTAAGGCCTTCATAAAGTTGCTTCATAATGACCGATTGCTCCAAAATTTGTTGTGTACTAGGATCTATAAGATTACCATACTGGCCACACATTTGTATCATAAATCCCACAAAAGTGATGCTCGTTCGATCTTGATTGAAGAAAATATAAGGATGAGGGCTGGAAACAAATAAATTATAGAAGAAAAACGTGGATCAATAGTGTTTATATAATGGTTACATCAAAATATACTGCATACATAATATATATATATATATTTATTGCACCTTTTATATTTTTAATTGAATATTTCCGCATCACGCGAGCGTTCTGTATTCTCCCATATTGTACGGTTTATATTGTACGGTACACTACGCATGCGCGTAGCGAGTAAAATCAATGAAAATTGAATTGTAACCGGTTGAGAAAAAATATCAAGGCAGCAATAAATCACTTATCACACTCGTCGTACAATATGGGAATGATATTTTACTCTCACGCCACATTTTCACTCGCCTTTGGCTCGTGAAAATATTTTGCGTGCTCGTAAAATATTTTCCCATATTGTACTCTGACTCGTGCTATAAGTATTATATATATATACTTTAGAACCATAGGCTTGAAGAATTATTGCTGACCCAAACCAGACAGCGAAATCCAAGGGAGAGTGAGTGGTCATCTAAGCGATAATTCCGAGAATTGGCATGGTTTAACTTTTTTATACGATAGATACCATTTCAGAGAGTGTAAAAATAAAAAATGACTGGATATTGTTGTTTAGAAGGGAGAAATGTGTCCAAAATTATCAGTGAGGGTTAACGCAAAATACAGCAAGAGCGGACTTTGTTTCATTTCCGTTCCTTCAAACAAAACAGTGGCGATAGAGCAATAGCATCCACTAAAGTTCACAAGACAATACGTTCTACAATCTTGATATAATATCGATTCAAAAAGTTCATAGTTAGCAAATAGCACCTGATAATGCCACATTATATTTAGACATGAAGAAAAACAATGGCAGAAAGACTATAGAGATATCACTGAAGCCATGAATTTTTCCAGCTGAGCACTTACTATTTAAAAAAATTGTACTTTCCAGTTTGCTATCCAACAACTTCATTTATAAATAAAATTGATTCCTTATTATGACTTTTCCCCAGCTATAACAAAAAAAAAACTACTAACATATATTCTTTTTTTCTCATTCTCGCCCACAATTCACGTGGTAAGTAAGATGGAAATACCCCAGTATTTATTGGGTCAAAATAATACATCTCTATAAGTACAAGTTATAGACTGATCAATACTTGCGAATAAAAAAGTTCTGACCTGGTAAGAAATGCTAAATATAATAGCTTAGAATCTAGTTCCACTTTGGCCCAGTATAAAATATAAAATGTAGATAAAGGTTGCCCCAAAAACACTTAACGGATTGTAAAAGGTAAAGGACTAATATTTATTTATAGCTATATAAAATATACTCACCTTTGTTCCCACTTCTTTCTTTCACTTATTTCATACATGCCCAAAGCATCACTTAGCACAACGTTTTCATTATTTTCAACTGCGACCTCCCCTTTTAGAGAAGATGTAGAAAAATCCTGCCAAAAAACAACAACAACAAAACTACCTGTATGACACCACTCTTTATCAATATTTGAAATTGCTTACTCTGGACATTTGGATCATGAATTTTACTACAAATCCTTTCAGGCCTGCCATAACATCACCAACTAAAGTAAAATCTGTAAATACTGAATTTTCACATGATTCTAACTGAAGATCCAAAAATTGAACAAAATGGCGAATTTCTGCCCATGATGGATCCTTTACTCCACAATGGCTACAAATTAAAAAAGAGAGAGAAAGCTATTTGGTGTGCTAAACATATTATACATGGAACATTTTCAAACAATATCCAACTTACTACAGAACCATTTCAAGAAAATCTTGGCAAGTTCCTTCAGTAGTTCCGTTGTATTGAAAAGAATCCAAATTCACTCCTCCTGTATAGCCCCGCAGATACTGAAAGACTCGTTGATAAGCATCACTCCTAAAAACTTCCTCATCCATATTCAGTAAAGAAGAATCTGAACAGACAATATTTTTAAAAATTACACTTTAAATACAATAAGCCAAAAATATAAATTTAGTCTAGATTTTTAGGGGAGTGTATTACTTGTACTGCTTTGCATAAAATTCATATTTGTATACTAGTTTGAAAATAATAAATTAGTGATGTGCTCAATACCAAGTGGTAGCAAGTCAGTAAGCCAACATAACAAAATGTAATCAGCATTATATGATATGGCTTTGTTAGAAATTTTACGTCAGACGATTGACATAACAGTAAGTATAGTTTTGTAAGCAGGACAATTTTTTTAATCGTATTTATGCCATATATTTCTGATTATAGCAACAAATACTTTCAAAAAAATGAATGAAACTTATTATCACATAATAGATTTGCTCAACTCAAGTAATCAAAGAGATACAGGGAATATATATATATTATGTAATAGTTATAAACCAATATTCAGGTTTGTATATGATTTACAAATACCGAGACTTGAAGGCGAAGCCCGAGTGGCATGGGTTTGTGAATCGTAATTCAAACTGATTTTTTTGGTTTATAACTACTTTATAGCCAATTGATAACAAATAGCTCAATGTATAGCTCTCTCTGGCCATTTTTCCATTACTTTTAGTGGTTGCTACAGACTATATCAACTGTTTCCCTCTAATACATTTTCGTACAGGAATACAGAGGACTATATCAGATTTACAGTACTCTATGACAAGCACGATCGCTCAGGTAACGGGCTATATTAATATATATGTATATACTCGTATAAATTTAAAACATATGAAGTACATATATGAGAAAATGCTGGACAAAAAATACTCATTGTTTCTCAAAAATTCGTATAGAAAGTTAACGTATATAACATTGCTGTCCTATACCTGGTTGTTCTTCCTTTAATCTTTTAAGGGCATTGCAAGGAGTTAAACACGACACAGTTGGTAGCATATCAAGCAGACAAAGAGTTAAATACTCTGGAAGGTCTTTCAGTTCTTTAGTGAACATAGTTGTTGTAGTTTCTACTATGTAATGTTGATCAGGATGACAACGCCACATTCTTCCCTGCGAATCGCTGATACCCCGAAGTACTAGCAAGCTGAATAAAATGGAGCTTACTTTATCCAGCACCTACATAAACACAAAAATGTTAATATTGAAAAAATAATTAATCAAAAACTTACCGAAGAGGCAAGATCTATATGATATATGCAGCAATTGGGCTTATTCATGTGTTGTTTAAAGAAGTCCAGCATTATATCTTTAGTTACAGCTGGTCCATGAATAGGAATAGTTACTAGCACAGAATCTGACGAGTTCTTCAAATTTAATTTTAAACTTTCAGTCATACGTTGTACATAAAGAGATTTTCCCATTGCTGATCGCTGAGAAGTCACTATGCGAACACCCAAACTAATAACAAAAAGATAAACATGAAATTAATACATGTACATCTATCAAAACCATTACCTTTCATGATCCACTAAGGCTGCACTGATTGCAGTTTGTGATTGTTGCCGCAAAAAATGTCTCTTCAAATAACTACGATAAACATCAATACTTTGTTGTGGAATAAAAGCTCGACGAAAATTCTGTAATTTGGACACAAAATGAGAGTCCTTGTCTTCGTCAGATGCATAAACAATAACAAGGCGATAGCCTGAGGAAAATTAATCGAATAAAAAAGAATAAAATTGTACCAAAGAAAAACTAAACTGTTCCCACCCTAAGTTGTTGTCCTATGGACTCTTCATAGATTTTTTCACCAAAAATTAACATATTATTAATAATGAGAAATGTCACCACTTTCATCAACTGAAATGATCAATATGTATGTAATTGATAACACAGAAAATGTATGTATGTGTAGGCACATGCCTACATGAGAAGAACAAAGACTTGAAAGAGCATCGTTGGTCAATAAATAGCGTTTAATAATGTATAGACTTGTAATTTACTATGTAATACTATGCATGAACACCCCTTAGATCACATTTCCTGTACAGGTCATCTCATTAACCCTCAGAGCGCACGTGCAAGAGGGTTACAGTACTCTGTTTGTCTGTCAGTCAATCAATCAATCAGTCAGTCAGTCAGTCATTCTGTCACACAGATCTCGAAGATGGCAGCCTCCCGAAGAATGAAACAACCATCAAAATGTTGCACTGGACATTATAAGTCCCTTTAATGTGCCAGAAATGTTCATTTCGACTTATTGGCCCTCAGCGTGCATGCGTGAGAGGGTTATAGTAGTCTGTTTGTCATTCATTCATTCACTCTGTCAACTGCGGATGTCAAAAATAAGCCGACTTTTATGCCTTGAGAGAAGAGGAACTCCGACTAGATGACGACTTAAGTCCCTTTTATTTGCAGCTTTTTTTTAACTTCGGCTTAGTTCTTGAGAAAATGAGACAAAAGGCAGACTATAGTGAGTGTTGCTATATGGCCACACCCATTCAATCGTTTAGCTGCCATTTAGAATCATGCGCACTCACGTGAGCATACAAATTTTACAACGCCTGGTTCAGATTTGTTGCTTGCATTTTATAGTTCAAGTGCTCAACTTCTTTTGTTCGGTGTTGGGAAGTCTCTGCTGTTGGAGGTGCGCTTCCTTATCAATTGTACATAAGTATGTATGCTCTCCAAAAAATGTGCCGTAAATGTTTGTGTAGCGTGCATGTCAGAAAGTCTAAATGTTCTTGTGGCTATTTTTTTCCTAACAAGACAAGGTTAATACTGAGCCAGAGAATGCCATGAAATTATCAGAAAGTCTTAAAAACCGTATTGCTCAATATCAAGCTCGTAAAACGGCTGTGAAAATTATGGATCAGTCCCAGGTGTGTATAAGGGATGGTTCTAAATGTTTATGCCCATAAAAAAAGCCCTTGAAATGTCTGAAGAATTCCAGAGATGCAAGTAGGTCAATTTAAAATGCCCTAGCTAGACAAGTTAAAATACATATTCAAAAATAAAGCAAAACTATTATTATTATAAGCTGAAAATTTAAGAACTTGGTTATTCAACAATAGTGACTTTTTTTGGGCAAATTAGTGTATTTTTTAACCACTCTTAGTGCTCTAGTTTTTAAAGTTAGTTATTATTAGGCCACACGATCGTTAGCGATTGTTTTACTCCACAATACCTAAATTACTTTATTCTATAATCAATTGCCTCATATGAGAACTATCTCAGTGTGACATATTTCCAAACAAAAACAACTGTGCAAATAAAATATTTCAATGCTCATCAAATTGCTTAACAACAGATCTACCAAAGTGTGGCAAATGAGCTGTCTACAAAATGCACTTACAATGTGACCACGAGTGATATTTTTTTGTTTATGTAACAATATTTTATTTTTATTGGATAAAGAATCATGTTTGCTTGTTCGTATAACTTGTTTGCTAACCTTTTCGACCTTGTGTGATCTCTGAAAGTGAGTTTACGGCATTATCACTCACTAAATTTGACAGCATTTCAGCATGTACCAAACAAAATATTCTGCAATGACCTGCGTCTTGAATGGCTCTACTCCAGAAAAGTGTTATCTAATTAATATAAAATTAAAAAATTAAAATAACAAAAACAGTTCATGCATGCTCAACGTTTAATAAAAATTATATATCAATATAAAAAATATTCTGATACATATATACATACGTGCGGTTAGCAAAATACTGTTATTTTTAGCCCATTGTTTATTGAACTGTGTGATTGCAGCAATGAGAAATATGAACAGGAATAGCTGGATGAGAAAATGAAGGAAGGAGGAGTTGTGAGTAAGGACATAGAGGAAGGGAGGAATGGTGAGTAAGGAGATAGAGGCAGGAAGGAGCGGTGAGTAAGGAGATAGAAGAAGGGAGGAGTGGTGAGAAGAGATAGAGAAAGGAATGAGTGGTGAGTAAGGAGATAGAGGAAGGGAGGAGTGGTGAGTAAAGAGATAGAGGAAGGAAGGAGTGGTGAGTAAAGAGATAGAGGAAGGAAGGAGTGGTGAGTAAGGAAGTAGAGGAAGAGAGGGGTGGTGAGTAAAGAGATAAAGGAAGGGAGGAGTGGTGAGTAAGGAGATAGAGGAAGAGAGAAGTGGTGAGTAAAGCGATAGAGGAAGGTGAGTAGACGATGTTATCAAAATCACTATATCTGCTCAGTGATCACTCTTCGTCATCAGCTGTCCCTTCCTCTATCTCCTTACTCACAACTCCTCCCTTCCTCAAGCTCCTTACTCACCACTCCTCCCTTCCTTTATCTCTTTACTCACCACTCCTCTCTTCCTCTATCTCCTTACTCACCACTCCTTCCTTCCTCTATCTCTCACAGCACACAATTTAAATTTCATTTTTCAACATATTAGGGGGAAATATTGCTAAGATATTCCCAGGCATATTGATACAAACAAGTAGCCAATATAATTAATTTTAGAAAGTGTTGGAATAACTATTCTCTGATAGACAGAGCTAAAATATACAATTCTTACACACATAACTAAGTGAAGGAAGTATTTGATGACATCACAATTAGAGAGCTAGCTGTGTATGCAGCTCTAAACTCAAACAGTTATGAATTCAATTTCGTAGCTGTATAAACTGGAGTTTTAAGACAGGAGGTCAACTTAACGATATGCAATACAATAACATAGATTATGCTTTAATATAATATATTATATATATATATATACCTCCTCAGATGTTGTTGAGGAGTTGCATAGTAATACTTCTTCTAAGCTTGGTAAAGGTAAATCCATATCCTCCATATACAGTTGAAGAACAGCTTTAAACACCATATCTAAAAAATATATCACATAAAAAGCTTTAATATACTCAATCAGTAATCTTACCTGATTGAAGTACAAGCAGGTTAGGATAACTTTCCTTTAAAGTAGTATGGAATGGCCGCTTATATCGCATTGTATTTGCTGAAATAAAAAATTGAACACTAACATATTAAATAACAAGTAATGTCCTCGTAAAATTTTTAAAAAAATCTATAAAAAGGACTATTGCAAATTTGTGTAAACACACTAACAAAAAAATAAATGAAAAGAGAAAATAATTGTGAAGTGCTTATGTACACCTAATATTTCTGGTTTCTTAACCCTTTGATTATACAACAATGACTTATATTTTAACTTCTTATGTACATAGAATTCAGTAAGTTAAACCAAATAGAACAAAATCATTCATTAACCCCCTTAACTGCGAAGCGATACTTTTAAAGTGCAATTTTCACAAATATTTTTAAGCAGCACAGTTGCTGGTGCTAGCATACAATTCTAAAAATTTCTTTAATTACACACAGTAAAGCAACAGAAAGCCATCAGTTGCTATATCAATCCTCCGTGTGAAGTATTTTTTTGAACGATCAACTTTGCATCTGGCTGAGAATAAATGACATTCTAAACGTGGACATGTTAATTTTCCTTACGTAAGTCAAGATTGTACTGAATTGCCATAATGAGGCTCATGGAATATTACTGGCAAGTATTCCGCGACACAGTGATGCCTGACGTACTAACTTGTGCAAATTAGGAGTGCCGTAGCATAAGGTAGTTTTATCCATAGTTTTCCTCTCCTGCTCTTTTTTCCTCAGCCATTCCAGCCCTGTTTTTCTTATTCCTTTTTTTAACTCATATATTTTCCCTCCTCCTCTGCCTACCTCTTCTGCTCCCCAGTATCTGTCTTTTCTGTGTTTTCTTTCACTTCTTCACGGAATTAGTTACATTAGTCAGCTTTTCTCACCTGCTTCTATTTTATTGACCCTGGCAATCTCCTGCTTTTCTGCCTTTCCTATACCAACTGTAGATGAACACTCTTTCCCAATTCAGAGACCCAGGACTCAGTCTTTATAAAGTACAATAGGTTAATAAGGCACTTTAAGATTCTCCAAGCTGTTAGGTCCCAACGGTTTAATTGTTTGCATATTCCACAACTGGCGGTTACAGGTTCAAACCACGAGCAGCAGCTTTTTTCCCTCCCATTTTTTCCCGCTTTCCCCAGTCAGGTAACTACGATGTTTTACCAACTCTAATCAGCTCATGAATTATTCATGAATACACACCATCAGTCACCATTGTCGGTCACCATCATTGTCGTTACTGACACACAAGCATAGCATATAGATTATATACATACATAATATGTATATCTATACACTATCACACAAGTTAATCAGTTGTCAAGAAAATGCTTCCAGCAGATTAAGAGATATGTGACAGGCTCTGGGAAAACTGGACATTTCGGGCAAAAATTGAAATTGAGATATAGGCTCCAGAAGTAAGTCATCGGAAAAATTTTTTCTTTCTCCTATTTTTGTTTTTTGCTGAATTAGTCTTAGTGACCCTTACTCTAAGTCTATGCCAAATTTCAAATGTCAAAACAACTTAAAAGACCCTAAGCGTGCTGTGGAAAGACAAGCTACTTTTTATTCTCTCTCGTTCTTGAAGTACAATAAACGGGAACTGGGCGGAGTTTCAAACAAGCAGCTAAAAAAATGGCATAGCTTTGAGACTATTGCATGCAATCTACAGCTTACCTCTGGCTGAAAGTTTACCGCTACATTGAGTAGAGTAGCCAAGGATTCCGTGAAGACCAATAAAAAGCTACAATTTATCTCAACTTAGTGCTAAAATACCGGAGGGTAAAACCTTCGACGCGCAGAGAAACTGGCAGTTGAACTGGGCTGTATTCAGCAAAGCAATTGAACTAAAAATCGAGAAAACATAAATTGAATTTCCACTTCCGGTATAATTAACGTTTCCATATACTTAACGGCGTACTCCGCATACGCAATTAAATCGTGCAGCCGCTTTTTAACGGCGACTATCGAAGTTTTGCGTAGAGTTCTTTTTAGCTTTCAGAGCGTCTCACAGCCAGCATAAAAAACTCAATTTTTTTGGTTTGCGTGAAATGCCCCCTTTTGGCAGAGCCTGTCACATATTACTAATGATGTGCTTCAGCACAAATGGCAAGTGACATAGCCTAGCCATTTTTAAAACCAAAAAGCAAGCAGTTTTTAAATACCCTCTGATGGTTAATTTTACTTATACCAATAAATTAACATAAACACAATTTCAAATATAATTTTGATGCAAAACCAAACAAATTAACCAAAAAATTGTTATTTAAAGAGCTAATGTAAATTACCTTCCAAACAGCTTGCAAGGCATTTCAATGTATTTCCTAGTTCCTCTAGGGAGAGATACTTTTTTTCTGCTTTTTCATCCAATAATATGACTAACTTCTCCCTATAATATTAATATAACCACAACCTTTAAGTTAATTTAGCCTAATGAGCAAAGTACAAGAGAAATGTTTAATTAAATATGCATAAAAATGTTGACATGGGAAAGGGGAGGCAGGGGTAGGCAGGGGTAGGGGGTATGGGGGCATCATACATTAAAATACAAGTTAGGTGTTTGCTGTTTATTTTAATTCATAAAATAAATGTCTATTCATGCAATTAAATTTGCCACAGTGAAGCCAAAGAATAATGCATAAACCCCCTCATTTAGTTTTAGTAAATGACAGCTTGTGCATTTAGATTTTGTCCCACAACAATTGCTCAATGGATTCATTTCAAAATACTTGTTAGAAACAAAATCATTCTGCTTTATCTTAGATTACCTGTCTCTCTCATTGAAATAATCACTAGAATCTTGTCTATATGATGATTGAATCGAAGGTAGTATAACACCACTGTCTTCAGTTTCCTCCTGATCTTGAAGGTACCGAACTGCAGATGCAACATCTTTGGCTTTAGTAATTCTAACTGCTTCAATGCTTTCTTCCTCTGTATATCCAGCTTGAATTACCTGCTGCACTAATACATTCGTAGAATCTACCATTTCTGGTATTGGATCATGTTTTCGAACTATTTTCACTATGTGAGGGCTAATCTGTTCCTTTTCAACAACTTCTGCATTAAAATATAAAAAAAAGTTCAACCTAATAAAGACTTAAACATGCATAAATAAGATTTAAAAGTGTCGTATTTATGGAACTAACTAAGAGTATCTTACAGGGGGGGGGGGGGGGGGGATATCCCTCTTAATCAGAACTCCCCCCCCCCCCAGCAAAAGTTCCTCCATTAGCTTAACCTATACCCTCAAAATGTTATATCCCCTCAAGTGAAGTTACTTTTCTTTCTCCACCATTCTTCTTCCCTCCAACTCCAGTATATTACACTTTCATGCAAGTTTAATGTGTTCCCTTCGGTTGCCACAGAAATACTTGGTCCACCACTTTTCATTGTATTTTTTGGTTACTGCACTTGAACCCTAATAAACCATCTAGCCAGAGCAACTCTCTTTGTTGTTCAATGGCTTCTGTAGGCATAAATATCTTCTGTGCATTCTTGTTTACTATATTCACCATCTAAAAAGCTGAGGTTACTGCTAATCCAGGTCTACTACCTCTACAATTGACTGCCCAGTCGCCATTTTGAAGTAAGCCAAAACTCGAACTTCAACAGCTGCCCCAATGTTTGTGCCGTATCCCTAGATACTACCACCACAAAGAGTTCCAAAATCCCTTATTTCCCAAAATGCTACTTCAAATCATCGTACGGTGGTTACAGCAATGAAAGGGTCAAAGCTGTGGACAAAAACTAGCTTGCCTAAGAAATAACCAGTTATACTAAAATCTAGCCTGGTTAATCTTCCCGGCAAACTAAACTGTAAAAATTACTTTACAGTAACAAAAACAGAACTACTTTGGCATTTTTGCTACCAACTTACTAAGATAAAAATAAATACGATGTCATGGAGAAATTAGGAGTGACTCCATTCATCCACAATCTAGATGAGATCACTGTCAAATAATATTGACGATTTTAACAAGACTTAGTGATGGGGAATCACCTGCTCACATCCGCAATTTGGAGAGCTTGGAGGGCGACCGGAAAAGGAAACCAACAAGTGGACTAACCAAGTTGCTTTTTGACAAATACCCATAGCTTAGCTTGTTTGCCAGATTTGTATTTCCTTAGATAGTTGGCAGGAGTTCTGTGTAACAGCCAGCTATTAATTTCATCATATTTATTAACTATTATTTTTATTTGTAATTTTACAAACTTATAATTTAAGAAAATGGGTTTGACTATAAATCTGAGCATGATTAAAAACCAAATAATTTTTCTTCCTCTCTTCTTAATTTTTAGTTCGGCCCTGCTAAAGTTAGGCTTACTTATGCTGTACTAGAAACAATTCCAAGGTCAAAAGGTCAAGACTGAAAAGGTAATTGTTTATTCTCGTATTGTTGTTTTTGGTTGTTGTTTTTAAATACCTTGCAAACTTTTAATACAATTAAAAATTAAATACTTTTAGAACCCATTACACTCAATATTTCATTAAACACCCCTAATAGTGTCTCACTTGCCATGCTTGCTCATCTAACTGACCTGTTGAAGAGCCACATTCATCATGGTTTTCATCACCTGCTTTCATATCGTCAGAGAGATATTCTGAATTGGAGTCTGAATGCTCACTTTTCTCACTGATACTATCGAGATCCATATGACTACAACACCATTGGACATAATCCTGATTTTGATTGTCATCACCATCTAACCTATCAAATGCCAATAAAACCAAATTTGTAGAACATCCGACTCTTTTCGTGACATGAGCTATAATGGCCTTTTGCTCCTCTGTCAAAATAGGCTTTACAGTTGTAATAGGCTGTATGTTACCTAATGTGCTAACTTCTGAGTGTTGTTCTTGAGACAGTACTGAATGTTGAGAACATGCTTGAGATATTACTGAAGGTTGAGAACATTCTTGAGAAATTACTGAAGGTTGAGAAGGTTTTTTCTCATTTTCACTTACTCCTTCATTAGAAGTAAAGGAGCTGTCTTCTAATTGACTATTAGATAAAGCTATACACACAGCTTTTTTAACAATATCTTGATCAACTTGAGGATGAATGCATTGCAAAAGCGCCAATACATCAGGTGAAACAGCAGCATCAAAACTACAAGATTTAAATAGTCCAAGTCTTTCTCTAAGGGTGAGTAGTTGAAGTGTAGTATAGTAATTCAACTCATAATACTCTCTTCGAGCTAATGAAATTGATTCCCTCCATTTATCTAATTTAGACTCCATATCTTTAGCCAATTCTTGAAGTTTATTTACAATTTCTTGGTCAGAGCTACAATGTACTTGCAATCTCCATCCTGAGTATTGAACATTGCCAATTTGTTGATGATACAAAAGAACTTCAGCAATGTGACAGAGACTATGGAAAGTCTAGATAAAGAAAAGAGAATATTATTTAGGCAATGTAATTCTACATTAATGGGACAAAATATATGGCCACGAAATCTTACTTATATTTCAAATAATACTCAATAATCAGTTTGTGAGGAAGTCACATACAGTAGCTAGTCAGACGTGTCACTAACTAAGCTAAGGTTAACTTTAAGCTATTGCTGTAGCATTACTGTCATGTTCACACTATAAAATGTACTTAATCACTCCGAAGAAAGCTACATCTATTAGGTAATGGGTAGGTATTCCACAAAAATGTAAACTGTAGAAACCATAGAGAAGTTTTAAAATGTTACTTGTGAACAACTCTACACTGATGTTTTGGTAATATATACAAATACTTCACACAGAAACTTACATCTAAGAAAAAGTCCACTTTCTTTCGATGATCTGCCTTACTTCCAGTAATTAAAACTAATTTACTCTCCAGATCACGTAATTCTTCCAAATTGTAATTCTTTTTTACCAATTTTTTACTTTGCTCTTTTAGTGATAAATGAATCACCTCATGAAGATTATGACATACTGAAACAGCTGATGACCCTATAAAGTAGCAACCATATTTCAAAATATTATTCATCTGCCCAATAGATGTCACTTCCACAGAGGCTTGGGTGTCTTTTACAGATTTGAACCAATCCAAATCTAAATTACAATATTCCTAAAAAAATACAAAATGTCAGATGTTAAGTAAGATTGTACATCTAAGCTAAATGCCTACTTTGAACATGAAAAAGCTATTAAATCAATAACGTCAAAAAGAACCAATAAAATAATTTAATGGAGATTAACCACACACACTAATTTATTTAAGTAATGAGTTTGATTAATAAAAGATTATATAGAAGTTTTTTATCAAACAAAGCAAAGATTTTTAATCTATGCTCTGAGCATCCAATAAGTTCGAATGCCACTGTAATCACACCAACCAATTCATTTTTTATTACATTACAAAACAAATGATTTTTTATAAATAATAAGTAGGATTATGTCAAATAAATATTTTAAATTATTTTTGTATTATTATGTAGAGTGTATATGTGGTATAGCAATATAGCTACTTGGACATAAAAAGCAAACAACAAAATGACGTAAAACAAAACTTACAAAAAACTGAATCCACAATAAACAGAACATACAAATCCTGTCTTTTATGTCAATCATAGCTTTATTTTCTTCAAAAATGTTCAAGTATGTGTGGCAAATAACTAAATGGGCAGACTCCTAGTGGTGCGAAAATGGCCATTCTGCAAACCAACCATGCTGGAAAGACCTCTGAACACGTTTGTTTTTCATAAATATTGCTTTAATGAAGATCAGGTTGGCTTGGAGTATTTTTTAAATCTTCCAAAAGGCTCGATATTAGCTATTTAATCCCATTAGAAGTCATTTCAACCACTCAATTTTGACTGCCCAAGTTAGGTAACAACCATGAGATTTAGTAAAGAGTATAGGTGTAGAAAACTTAATAGACAAGCCCCCTGTTGTTAAAAAAGTGGAGCAGCCATGGCCGCACGGCTGCACCCATTCCGACGTCCCAGTTAAGTATAGTAAAAATCTTCATACCATATGCATGCAAGTCACTGGTTCAATGTTTTGCTCATTACAATTTTTTAGCTTCAACTTTAACTTGATCCTGACCTTCTTCTGCATTTAGTCGATGCCAAATTAGAAACTTTATTCACCTGATCCTCTCCTTGTTAGAAGCAAAACCGCATCACTAGCTAACCCTGATGAAAGCTTATTTACAATTTTATGTTGACTGAGCAAGTATTACAACAATCAAAAGACAGAAGCGTGCTCAGGTTGTTCAGAATAAGCTGCTTGACATTTTAAGAATTGCACACACCAGGGAATCCACTAACACTCTTTCGTTTACCTCGCAGTTCACACCCTCGAATATCTCTCTACCTTTGGCTTTTCTTTGAAAAAAAAAAAGGCTGTGCATGAACTATTCAAGGTAATATGATAATAAAGGGGGAAATACATAATTTTAATTTTCTTTGTCATGTTTATTCATACAAATATCTGGTGGAGATGTAGAACTTCAGAATCTCAAGAACAAAGTACAGACTCTTACACTAATGATGTGCTTCATCGAGCGAGCCATTGTGCTGCGCAGCTACCACAGAAGTTTAGAAGTCAATTGTTTGCATATCATTTTTTTTACTCTTGCGTGTATGCCCTAAGGTTAAGTTTTTGTTGAATTGTATTTTACGTTTCTATTTACTCACCTTACCACGTGAACTATTGTCGATTATTTCCGTGATATTCCGTATATTAAAAAGATCTCAATGTTATAGGGTCTACTCCTTGTGCCCTAAACGCTGGCAAAATTTGAACCATAGCCGTTCGTCCATTCACGAGCAATACGCGAGAGAAGATTCTGGATCCATTACTTTAGAGCGCGAAGATTTTTTAATGGTAAGTTGACTCCGCCCGGCCCTAACTGTACACGTGCAGTGGTTACTGAGGCACAGCTGCATTTCACGGGCACTAATTTGTTATAATGCGGGGCATGTCTTTGTGGTAGATAATGCACGACTATTCAGCTGGAGTGCGCTACTAAAGGTGCCCAGGTGTTGCTATGTGCCAGCACCCTTAACAAGAAAATACTCAAAAGAATGTAATAAAAATTGATTTTCCCAAATCAGTTGGTACAAAAACTGATTTTTTTTCTTAAGTTAGCGGAGAATAGATAAGTAATATGTAAAAAGTAAACACTTTATATGTATGAAGTTTGGAACCAGTAGAACCTGTACTTTGGAAGATAATAAACATTCAAAAATGGACAAAAAACAACAATAAAGTTCTACTCTTTAAGCAAGTTGCACTGAAATAAACAAATATCCCAATCTTCGATTTTGTTACCCTGATAGTGTCTTGCTTGCTTCACTCGCTCGCCAATGATGAAATTGTCCTAATATGCTTGAATATCTTACATATGAGAAATCACAAATTTTAAGATTATTTTCAGTTAAAACTCTTTAATTTCTTGTGTTTAGAAATTTCTCAAAAGAAAAAGATAGGAGTAAAAATCTTAATATTCCAATAAGTGCTACCACACACACACTATGTTCAAGGAATAATACCCTTAAAATTTACTTACCAGTAGTGTAGGTAAATTAGGAGTCTGGTTTAAAGATTTCCACACCTCTTCACACAGTGATCGAAAAGTGTCAAAGCTAGATCCTTCATGAAGTTTATATATGAGAGGACCATATCCACTTCCCACAATTTTAAGGTTAGATAATCTATCACTTGAGAAGTCTCCCTCTCCTGCTGACGTATGCAGAGCCACATTAACAAACTTCTGCAAGTCCACCTCTACAGTAAAATAACAAAAAAAAACTTTAAGTCAATTATTTTTAATAATTACTGTAGTATTACCATTTTTGATCCAATCTACTATATCCAAACAATTTGAAAACATTTCAATGCAATATCTTTTTTCTCCATCAGAAGCCATATCTTGTAAAAACGAAGCTAGTGCATCTATACTAACATCAATAGAACTAAGTGCTTGATCTTCCATTGTTTCAGATACTTTGTGTGCAACATACTCTACAATATCAAAGTTTCCTGAAAGCTTCAGTTTCTTTCTTAATTGTAGAACTATATCAGCTGCTTTTGCTTGATCACACATAGACAGATATGTTTTTATTTGCTTAACAGATACTGATATCCAATGATGACTGTTCCCTGACGACTCATATTTTTTGCAACCTTCTAATCCACAACAAAGTAGCAATAGCTGACTTTCCAATAAATCACTCTTCGTGCAATCGTTCTCAATCCTATGTATTTCTCTTAACTTGATGCTCCTATCTTTAATGTCAGTCAAAAGCTCACAACATTTCATAAAAAAAGGATCCCAAATTAAAGGAACAAAATTTGCATAAGTGATATTCTGTTTTTTAACAGTATCTCTCAAAATAGAATATAAAAAATATCGAACAAAATCATTATCATGCTTTCCAAATAATGATCTAAAATCTTCCAAAATTGGCATGATCCCTTCATATTCCTCAAAAAGAATAAGATTAAAGCTGCTGTCTTGCAAGGTACATAACTCTTGTATGGAATAATCATCATAATTTTTTGTAGAGTCAATCTGCAGCTTGTTCCAACCTGAATAGTAGAAATTCACATAAGCTTATATACTTACACATGTATACATATACTATTACTACAGCTCCAATCTTAATTCTTACCATCAATGTGGACTTGACTCCTGAATAGATGCGTATAGAACAAAGATAACAATCCTTTGTGATACAGAAAATAATGTGCCTGAGCAAAAGAATCCTCCAATTTTGATTTAAAGTATGGGTATAATTTATGTATTTTTTCATCAGATACAGAGAAGAATGCAGAGTAAAGATCCAAAATTTTGTCTTTTTTGCTCTTCAAATTAGTTATCTCTTCCAGTGTAATTAAACCCGACACACATTTTTCAGAGAAATTATCTAGTGTACTGAATGCTTGAGTGCACATAAGATCACAGTCTTCACTCAGACAAGAAGAATCCTTGCTATCTCTCATTCCTTCACTTCCTGACAAAAATAAATAGTTAAAATCAACTATAAGTGACATATATTTAGAATTATCACAGAAAATTATATTTGTAAATAAGATACACTAGGGTCTTATTATATAATGAAAACCTATCCAACAAAACGTGCCTGCGAACTAACCAGTCACGACACACAAGTAGTACACAATTGAGAAGTATTTGATCCTACTAAGACAAATTCAGTAGCATTTGTTACCAAGCCACCAAGTAAAAAATTTATCGTATGGTATATTAGTTAGCATATATGGATAATAAGTAAGACAAATTACAATCAGAAGGGTTTTTACTAAATAGGTTTAATTTTACTTATGAGCATTTACAAATAAATACTTACTGTGTATAGATATCAGTAAAGGCCACATGTCCCACTCTAATAGACACTTTATGGTAACATCAGTTTTCCTGGGGTAAGCTTCCAGTAATTTTTTGTCAAGTATTCGACCCACTAATTCCTTATTGTGCTTAACTCTAGTGTACAATGATCGTAAATTTCTTTCGGAATCCTAAAAAATAGAAAACATACTGTGATAAATTGGATACATGTGTAAATATACCAAATATAAATAGGGGCTGAAAATATTATACTTCAAATTAGGGTTGGGCGGTATCGCGGTATTTAGTCACGGTTACGATAAAAGAAATCATACCGAGTAACGCGGGAAATACCGCGATAAATTGCGCATGCGCAAAGCATAGAGTTCCAGCTGTATTTTACCGTTTTTAGTGATGGCGTCTGGACAGCAACTTACCGAGAAATGCGGTACAAAATCTGCTGTATAGAAGTATTTCGGTTTAATCGCGGATGATAGTGGCGGAGGCAGCCAACAGGACAATCTTATTTGTCAAATTTGCGGCATGCAAGTTAGGGCGGCTATTGGGAACACTTCGAACTTGCTATCGCACCTAAAGAACAAACACCCCAAGGTTCACAGTGAAGTCAGGCTCCTGATGAAGAGAGAAGGTGAGAAACGGTCTGGAACGACTGACACCAACCAGCCAACACTTTCTTCTGTGCTATACGCAGTCCAGCCGTATGAAAGAGGCGGGAGACGATGGCTGGAGCTGACGGATTCTTGAATATCAACTTATAACTAAAATACTTGCTGAAAAAAAACTTTTTCTATCATTATTTTGACAATGACAATTCTCTCATTTATACACTTTAATTTAAATTTTTAAAAATAGTTGTTAGTTACTCATACCGCAATTAATTTTATAATATCGTACCGTGATGGGAATAACCCAATATCGCCCAACCCTACTTCAAATTGTCTTAACCAAATTACATCAGTGAGATATAAGTGAAAATATATTAGTACATAATATATATATATAGGTGACATCGTACAATAAAGAAAGGGATATACTATTCTTGAGGACAAAACAGAAAACTGATCAGCAAAAAAATGTATTATGTATATAACCAGTGATGTTTTTCGGCACAAATAGCGAGCGAGCAATTGTGCACTAATAATTCAAACATCGTTTTAATTTTATCTGATAAAAGTTCATTTTTGCCATTACAGATCTGTATGCAAAAACAACAAAAAGGTTACATTTATTAAGTTTGCCTAAAGATAATGTTCTAGCTCACTTCACCTTGTTTAGGAAGGCATAATTCAGTCCACTCGTTCCCAAGTATGACCATAAATATGGAATTACTTTCTTACCTCAATTTTTCTGAATACTCACAACTTCTGAAGTATATATTCTTCAAAACTAAGCCATTCAAACTATCTAAATGACCAGCATTCAGAAAAATAAGCACTCGGACTACTATAAAATGGAAGGTTTTTTTTGTTTGTTTTTATTATGTATAGTAAAGGGTTTAATTCCATAGTAACCACTCACCACTTTAAACTTGAAAAAATAAGATTTTTAAAGGTAAAAGACTTGCTACCTGCTGTAGTAGAAAAAAGACTGGGAGGAAGCCTAAAAAGCTGTGTAAGCTACATGTTCCACTTTTTTGTTTTGCACCATTCTATATCAAAGAAATAGCTGTAGCTAATAGTCTCACACCCTTGTTCAACCAACACAACACATACCTTGCACTAGCTTCGTGACTAGACTATAAGTGGATTAGGATTTTCAATACTGTTGCGCAGCACATATAACTGTGACAAATAACGCATTAACCAAGACAGCTTACCACCACCACTAACTGAAGTATGTCTGTAAGACTTAACTGTGGTCTGAGACAACTGAATTCAAAGGGGTAACACTTGGATGATACGGGCAAAGATTGATAAAACAAAAGGGTTCCATCTAGTAGAGTATGGCACGGGGTTGACCTTCAAGCGAACACAAAATGCAAGGGTGAAAGTACAAAATGGCATACGTACATCTTGGGTTGGCTCAATGTGTCATTGAAGAATACTATGCTTTTCATTGAGTAATGGGCATTTCTGAGATATGGACACCCTCAAGTCTCAAGGCACTTGGATAAGAGGGGATTGAGTGTATATATAGTACGTACGCCCATATTAGTCGCACGACCCAGTATCTTTTTCTTAGCCTTTTAACCTCGTAACAAGTTTCTTCTGGTACAACAAGACAATAAGTTATACTTTAGCTTTAGACTTAAAACTGATTGGGGGGGGGGGGGGGTTCCTAATATCTTACACCGAGTTTTCATCAATTTTCTGTATCTCACAGACTGGTCATCAATATTCTATGGGTGGCCGCACATAGCAGCAACGCGCACTGCCTGTAGAAGATCCGGACATTAATTTATTCCACGCCAATACCCCACCATTTAATAATACGTGAGCAGAAACAATCGTTGACTTCGCGAAGTTGTGGTGTTTTAGTTTAGCTTCTTATAGTCTTGTAGCCGTTTACAGCAACTCTCCATACGTCGTCTAAACTCATGTGGCAAGGTGCACCAGGCTGTCTCTCCTCCTGTAGCCATTCTCCAAGCTCTGCGTACCTGAACTCAAGCGGATGGATCCAGCAGGCTCGATTTCTAAGGAGTGAAGACTTCCCAAGCTGCGCAGACCTAATACCTTCACCTCGGACTATCTCCAAGAAACTGCTCTCTCTTCTGACTCTCTTATTGTTGTTATATTGATGTTAGTTTACTCTTGATATAGGCGGGCTCTTTTTAGAACCTATACAAACCAATTGAAAAAAATTGCTCGCGTACAAGGAGTACGAGACATGGGGATGGGGCTATTTCTTAAGCATTGCGAGTGGAATTAAAGTTCCAAATTTTATATCAGTTTTTCTTGGAATCTAATGATGAGAACGACAATTTTTTTTTACACACGGGTAAACCTAAAAAATTGAACTGCACCACAACGAGAATTTTTCAATATCTTATAAATAGAGAAAATTGCGAATAAATCATAAAGTAATATTGAAATGGAAAAAACTCGTTGTCTTGCAGTAGGGTATCGGCTCGGCTAGTAGTGCACCAAATTGCAGAGCTCCAACTTACCGCACCGCTCCAAAAAAGTGCTACAAAGTTTTATAACCAGGCCCCGATATTTCTTCCAGATTCGCTCTAAAATTATTGAGGCAGGTATTTTGTCCTTGTGTTTTAGTGGAGAAGCCCCTATAAGTATACAATAGTAGTAATTGTGCATAGCAACCATCAACTAAAAATTGCGTAGGCGGTGTACGGCCACCCTTAAAGCTCCTCTATTGTTGTTCTCGCCTGAGTACTCCAGCACCTTCAATTAAAATTCTCAGTCAAAGGATCTTGGATATTGGATTGTTTACCATTACTGTTGACTTCAATGTGCAGTATTTTTGTATTATGATTGTGCACAACCACATTGCTTAACCGATTATACGTGAACAAAAATTGCGGTTGAGCCTTACACGGTCAAGGGCGGCACGCGAGAGTCAAATGCTAGATGGCTTGGAGGGGGGTCCAAAGAAATGCCCGTTAGAAGACGAACGGTTGAAGATCGCCTCTGGGTCAGTATTTTCGAAGGACAGAATATGCTCTAGGCTATACAACTGAAAAAAGAGCGACGCCGGGAAGATATTTTGATGAAAGTTGTGCCTGGGGGAAAAAGAATCGGTTCACACTGTTGGTAACAAATCTTTTCTTGATGCCACAGCGGCTAATGTCTAGCTTTTTTGGTAACAATGGAACAGTATTTGTATGGATGAAGTAGTCTGCTACAGAATCAGTAAGGTAAGTAGACTTATAAGCTTTATATCTAGGTCGCATTTAGAGCTTATATTTAGGGTGTGGTTTATTTTGAAATACTTTTTGTAAAAACAACAACATACTATAGACAGCTACTAAAAGATAGATACAACATCCGTGGGGTTAAACAATGTATAAATGTAATAATTATAATCTACAGTGCCACTTCATGAAGCAGTCTTCAGCTGTGCTGGATGGCATAACCATACTTCACATTCTCTGCAAGCCCATACAGTGTCTGTCCTCTTCTTCTTCTCTCTACAAAGTGAGCATCGTCCACGTTTCCTTTGCTCATTTCTGAGTGGGAAATGGGTCATCTGCAGTTTTTTCTGTCTCTGGTGTGCAGGCATGGTCTTGGAACAGTAGTCTCCAATCAGTTCATTTGCAAATTGAACTCTAAAATCCTTCATTTTCCGTTTTGAATTTGGATGACTTAGCCGGTAAATAATAAACACATTTGTTATTGACACATCAAACAAGAAATGGTATATGTATTTGTAGACTTTCCTGCACTTCATCCTCACTTGGTAGTAACCTCTTAGTTGATCCCCTCAATCTACTCCTCCCATCTTCTCATTGTAAATATTGATAGCTTCAGGACATGCCACAGATTCTTTGCTACCATCTTTCTTCCTTCACATCACAGTAGAAGACTTCGTAGGATCGCAACAAGTGTACATCAGCATGACAACTTTTGTGTCCATCCATGCAGTGGCACCCACATTGTCCGACTGTACAGTAACTGATTCTCCCCTGGGTGTGTGTGTGTGTGTTTGTATGTATATATATATATATATAATATACAGTAACTGTTGCCAAATATGGTCGACTTATTATATTGTATTTTTATGTGTTTGTGGTTGTAGCTATTGATTACCCTATTATTATAGTAGTAGTATTGTTATTATTATGATTATTATTATTATGATATTATCGTTATTATTATTATTACTACTACATATTGTTGCTGTTTTTTATTTATTTTTTAGATGAACACTACACACCTGGTACGTAGCCTAGCCGTCTTTAGATCTGTGGGAAAGTGCTTCCTGTCCTTCCTGGCTGTCCCACATCCATACAAACCCACTGCCTCAAGATCACAGAGAAACTGTTTAGAGTTGAAAAAGTTGTCGAAGAAGATGTGATACCACTTATGCTGAAAATCTGAGGTAAGTTCTTTCACAACTCTACTTCCAAGATTGTGTTCTGTGGTATTCCCTTTTTTCCCAGTGTAAACTTGTAATCGGCAAAAATAGCCATTGGTACTATCCGCTAAGACCCACACTTTGATCCCCCTTTTTGTTTTTGTTTTTTGCATGTACTGTTTCATAGAAGATCTGCCCTGAAACTTGATCATGGCCTCATCCACAGCCAAGACTTGTCCAGGGGTAAAAACCTCTGAATATAGTATTTCAAGATATTCTAAAATCGGACGAACATTTCCAAGGCGGCCATATTGTGGTGAGGCGGCTCGGGGGGCGAGAGTGGCATTGTCAACAAAATGAAGGTAGAGGCTGATCTCCCTGAATCGTTCTCGACTGATGCGATCTGCAATCAGAGGATAGTGGTATACTGACTATCTCTGACTAACTAAATATTTACTAACTTGTTTCAGGGATATCAGCTACCGCTCCTGGTTTAGGCTGTCCAGCTTGTGGATTTCTTTTCCAGTAGTCTTCTATAGAAGAAAGTGAGTTAATTCCCATAAGAATACAGAAGCCGAAATAGGCTTGCTAGTCTTTTGTATTGATCAGATTCCACTTTTCAAAATTTTCTTCATCCATTACCTCTTCTGCATATAGATTAGATTGCTCCACTATTCTCTCCATCAAATCAGGGGTGAAAAACAACTAGAAGCTCTCACTAGGATTGTCTGGGGTAGGAACATGAAGACCTGCTGCTGACTGTCCGGTATGGGATGGAAGATGGGTTTTTTTTTAATGATGTAGTCCATGGTATTAGGTATGAATGGGATTGATTGTTGCTGTGGGAGACAGAGAATTTGGTGCTGCAGAGCTTATATTAGTCTCACCTGTAGGATTATATGTTTTGATAAAGTTTTTCATAGTATATTGCTCTGATGTACCTGGTTGAAAATCCTGTAGGACCTCACAACTTCCAGAGAGTTCGGTTCTGTCCTGGAAAGAGTCCTCGACAATTTCTTCCTCATCATCCACATCAGTGTCAGGGCCACTGTCATCCCTCCCCAGGTCACTGAAATCATCTTCACTTTCATCAAACTCTTCATCATTTCCGTCCTATACTGGTTCTTGTAAGTCATCAAAGATGTCCTCATCATGCGGGTGTAAAAGAGCCAGTACCTCAGTTGCAGAAAGCTTCCAACTTGCCATTTGATTAGCAGTTATAGCTAGAGTCACAATATATTTATTCTAATTGTATATATAATTATTCTGTACTAATATTATGTTTAGATCTGTTACCATTGTTTATCTTAATAGATAATAATTCTTATAATTGCAACAGGTTTTACTTAACAATTTCTTATGGTGCCTATGTATACATTTTATAAGGTTAGAATAAACTTACAACTATCCAGAATCGTCCACTACCAAGAGAGATGACTGCCGTGACTCCGCGATGCAGCTACTGGCCTGAAAAGAGTAGGCGCTTTTTTTTACGCGTTTTCGCGTCCTCTGCGATTAATCGGTTAATAACAAAATGGGTATGGGTCATATTTAAAACCGATGTGTCAGTGTGCAGTAACAAATTGTGGGTGACCAATAAACCATGTGTGAGCAAAATGGTGCAGACTAATTGAGGGCAGAAATTATTTGAGGGCAGATTAACTTCAAGGAAATACTGCAAGCCAATTATTATTAGACTTACACAAAACATTTCAGTAGGATTTTATGTGCCTATATGGCACCAATCACTATTCATGATGTAATGTATATTAACAGTGAGTTAACTATTCAGCAAAACCTAGATAGATTATTAAAAAGCATAGTAAATTTTAACTTTGAGCACCAGAAATGAACAGCTAGGCAAATTATTCATCTCTAAAACAACTGTATCTAGCACAACAGTAAACAGCTCAATCATAATCAAATAATGTGCTTGACACAACTGACTATAACACTTGCATCTGATGACTGCAACTTAATAGTGTTGTGCTACAGAGATAGCCTATCAACGGTTGATAGATGATTCGACACTAGAAGAGAGAACTATTCTAACAGCACAGGAGATTGTCAGATTGCTCGAATTTTGTCTTAACGCAACATATTTGACATACTGTGGTGAAGTATACCAACAAGTGTTCGGTACAGCGATGGGCTCTCCTGTCTCTGTAACTGTTGCAAACCTGATTATGGAAGATATTGAACAAAGAGCACTGTCTACTTTCCACTCACCACCATCTTTCTGGAAACGGTATGTTGATGACGTCTTTACAGCATTACCTGAAGACTTGGTCCTCTCATTCCATGAACATCTCAATACTATTGAGGACTCAATCAAATTTACATTTGAAATGGAAGAAGATCACCAGTTGGCCTTTTTAGATACCAATATTACACATCACTCTGATGGTTCCTTCTCAACTAGTGTGTATAGAAAGAAGACACACACGGATAAGTACTTGAGTTTCGACTCACACCACCCTCTAGCTCATAAAGTAGCAGTTGCCAAGACGCTTTTTATTAGAGCTAACAACATTTGTACAAGTCCTCACGACCAAAAGAAGGAGAAAAATCATATTGTGGATGCTCTAAGAACCAATGGTTATCCATCTAGTGTCATCAAAATGAATTATTCTGTGTCAACAAGTGTGAAGTCAAGTGACAATAACGAACCCATTGGGACAGTAGTGCTACCTTATATCAGGCATGTTTCAGAGAGCATCAAAAGAATATTAACACCACTTAACATCAGGACATGTTTCAGACCACATCAGACACTGAAGACAATATTGGTTCATGCAAAGGATAAGGTGCCCATGTCAGAAAAGAGAGGCATTGTATACCAAATACCTTGTGGTTCATGCAATCACACTTATATTGGACAGTCAGGGAGAACACTGGGAGACAGACTAAAAGAACATAAGAGAGCCATTATACCGGATAGCTCCTACTTCACCTCAGCTGTTGCAGAGCATGCAGTAAAGTCCAACCATGTCATAGATTGGAATAATGCAAAGGTCATAGATTCTCATTCTAATCTATACCAAAGATGTTATCTGGAATCTTGGCAAATAAAAAAGAGAAATAGTTCAATGAACAGAGATGAGGGTTTATTGCCTACAGTGTACAACTGCCTCATTCACAATTCTAACTACTCTTAAGGGCTTGTTTCCTTAGTTATTGTTAAAGCTGTTTATTTATTTTCTGTCACCCTTAGGGTTAATGCATTGTATCTTATTTATTTTCTGTCACCCTTAGGGTTAATGCATTGTATCTTTTTCATATTCATACTGAAGAAGGCCACTGTATAGTGTGTCGAAACGTTTATGTTATAAATTCTATTAAAAATGGCTAGTGAAGTTCTAAATATTAATGATATATCTACAGATGGGTGTCAGTTCAAAAGCCAGAAAAAATAAATCCCAAGAAATATGTACTCACTTCAACGAGTAAATTTCTTGCATGAGTGTACTGAGACTTAAAAAAAAGTCATATATATATAACTAAGCTACTTTCAAGTTAAATAAAATAATTATTATAATTACTTGCCTTGTATAGGAAACTCTGCATAACTGCATCAAAAATGATATCATTTATCAAAATATGAGGTTTCTCCATCATTTCTAAAACGACCAGAACTTCGGTCAATATTTCAACATCCTATCAAAACAGAAATAAAAAAGATATTATTCACTAAATTAAGGTTTTTTAACATGTTCCTAAACAACCAGAACTTCAGTTAGTTATTCAACATCCTTTTAGTTTTAAGTGACTTTATTAAATCTTTCATTAGCACCAAATTTCATAAGGTACTTAATTATGCTACTGCCATAGTAACTCATACATATACATGACATTAATATATAATGTCATACTTAATGGAAAACTCATGAAATACATTACTAAAAGCATACATGTCAATAACTTCATTCAATATAAAACATTTTTTGTTTTTAATTCCGCCTCATATAGTTACATAGTCATGGCATGTGCTTTTTGTATTTACACAAAACAATAGGAAGCTGTGTGGAGCCAGTGGCTGGAATCAGGACAATCAGAATTTAAAAAGAGTGAGGTTTGAGAAGGAGTCAAGAGAGGAAGAACATGGCATTGAAAACTCATTGAATAGTTATTTAGTGTGGCGTGCATAGTCATAGTAGCTCATAATTTAAAAAAATTACTAGTCAGTATTTCACTGGTCATTTATCACACTATGTTATTCATGTTAAGTATGCATATTGGTCCTGTTATAATATATGTATTACTCAAAACTACTTATTGAAAAGCACAGCAGTAACAAAGTAGACTCTGTTGGCAGTAGATACAAATACTAGTATTCTACAGAGTCTACCCTCAACTCTTGAGGTCCCTCCACAAGCTATGCTCTCAATTTTTTTTTACAATTACTGTCTGAGTAGCTATACATATATCATAGGACAAATACAAGAAAGTCGGAATTAACATATGTACGGCTACATCAGTTTTCTTCATTTGACATTCATTTGAATATATATGAGATTACTTGTTACCTTCAATTATATGTACACATAATTGATGAAGTTTGCGTATATTCTTCACATATATTAAAGTCACCAATCTCAATATCACAAACTTATTAGCTACTTGAAGCCATTTAATGATGCAATGATAAATACATAGCAATAGTAAATCTTGGCTCCTATATATATATGTCTAATCGGTCAAAGTAACAATATAGCCAAACAAATTAATACGACTTGCATTTCACTCTTGATTAAATATTCTACAACTTACCACAATATTTTGAATTTTAGCAGTAAAAAATTTTCTCATTATAGCTGTCCATTCTTTCTGTACCTCCACTGGACAATCAATTTTAAGCATTTTGTCAAATATCTGAAGTACAAAGTAATAGAAATTTAAATTATGAAAAAAAATCGTCAAATTTAGTCTTTAGATGACGTGCTTTTCACCTAACATTAATATTCAGAAGTCTAACAACTTTTTGACAAAATACTCCAAGGGGGTCATTACAGTCAAATGCTCCAAGATAATTTTATGAACCAAAAAAATTGGCAAGACAATAAATGCTACAATGTATGTGTTCACTACCTCACCTATTAGGTGAGTGTTTAAACTTCCTCACCTGGACACCCTCTTGTTAACTCACAGTATAAACATTACCATCCTTAAGTTAACCTATCCAAGTTTAGTATTTTGGTGTACAATATGGATATGTAAAGCTTCTAGCTTTAAAAAATATGGGATGAAAATTAACCCTTTCGTTCCTGAATTGTTTGGACGCGCGCGGAAAAATCTAATCTTTCACCGCGGAATAGAGCATTACTGTTTTATTATTTTAACTCGATGCTGGCTGGGAAAACCCCATAGCAACCATATATCACTAAATAGACCAAGAGTTTGGGATTCCCCTCATTTTTTGATTGAGAAAATTGAATAATATTTAGGCCCTCTACTAATGCTTTAAAAAAAAGTTTCCCATCAATAAAAAAATTTTAAAAAATAGATATAATATTGTTTGATGTATTTTATATCAATATTATATTAGTTCAACAATAAAATATGTTGTTTGTTGTGTTTGGTGCTGATTGTGATCATGTAGGAGACATCTATGAGTGTCCACAAGGAACATATGCCATCGGACGTCGAGCTCCACTACAAAACAATTTCATATACACAAAAACACAAACAACAAAGATATTTGTAATACAAATAACAAATTATTCATGATCTTATATAATTGCAACTTTATGATGTATTGTATGCGGTTTCATACAGGATTTTTGTTTGGGGGGGTGGGGGTGGGGCTCCGAGTGTACTTCGCCAGGTCCGGCATCTTCTCCTTCATCACTGGAAGACTCTGCTCCTGTTGCCTCATCTGCGTCCTCTTCACAATCGGGTCGGTGACTGCATACTCATCTGGTCCTAGTAGTACATGTGGTAAAAAAAATTTAATTTTTTTGAAAATTTGAAATTGTTTAAAAAGCCACAACCCACTTTCAAATCACAAAACTCAATGAAATATATATATATTATAGCTAAACAGCTTTCTCTATCTCAATATAGCTATAAATAAGTCCTTTCCACAACAGAAGCTTGCTAGTTTTCTAGAGAAAGACAAGCTTACCTCGATCATCTTCTTGACTCCCATTGTCAGTATCAGAGTTGACGGGGTCTGGTCCACCAACCCTAATACAGGGCCTCCTATAGCCCTAGATGTCGTCTCCCTCCTCTCCGCTTGATCCTGAGTCGCTAGAGTCAGTATCAAGCAAGTCTAAAACTTCCACAGCACTGTAACTGGTAGACGCCATCTTTCCAAACTGACTTCGAAAAAAAAATTTTTTTCGCATAGTTACCTGGATCACACGACACGCTCACTTTTTTCCTATGATGTAATAAGCATTACCTAAGACTGTACATAATGGGGAGGCCCCCAGTTGAACTGGCGATTTTATAAAAAAGGAGAAGACAGTAAGTCAAACCGCAAAGTCTTGGTCGGCAAAGAAGCGGTTGTTTCAATGTGTTATGGAAGGCTACTGGGCTCAAGCAATTTTTCGCTGCTTCTACAAAGCTCTGGAGACGACTGGATCCATAAATGAAGCTGCTGTGAAGAAGGTAACTTTTTTTTTAATTCGACGGAGAACCGATGTTGTTGTTGTTTTTTGCCGAGGAAGAAATAAACGCAACTGCTGTGAGGTACTGTCGAAGCAGTCCTGGCTGAAAGCTATTTTAGATGCTTCTCCAATGCATAGGGCACCTGTGTATGCAATCTGAAGGTTCTAGCTATAAAGTAACTATTTTTTAAAATTCGGAGAAGCCGACCGGTCGTCACCCGCTTTAAAGCGGGATCCGGAACGGAAGGGTTAAGGACACTTTATGTATCCAGAAAACACCTGGTTGTCTCCTGCATGCTTGCATTATCTATATAATAATATGCTTGTGTGTCAGTAACGACGACCGATGGTGTGTGTATTAATGAATAATTCATGAGCATTGTACGGTTTGGTAAAGCATCGTCACATTCAGTAGAACGTGCTGGTTATTTCTAAAAAGCAGGTGCAATAGACGATAGAAGGCAGCGTAAGTTTCTAAAAGGAAGGTGAAAGTTCGTAAAGGCGATTAATTGTAACTGAAAAGCGGATGGAATCGGCGAGGTAAGACGGTGTAGGTTTAAAATAGTAGGGAGAAGGCAAAAAGGTGAGCGATTAATTATAACTAAAAAGCGGGTGGAATCGACGATTAAAGGCGGGGGTTAGTTTTCAAAAGAAAGGCTAAAGTACAAAATAGAAGACTATAGTTTCTCAAAGTAGGACAGAAATTCCGAAACAGGAGAGATAAAGGAAAAGGGGGCTCCATGACTCAAGAAGAAGAGCTGAAGAAAGGAGAGATAGGGTAGAAGAAAAGCTCAGATAGTTCAGAAAAAAGAGAGTAGGAGAGGGAGCGTCACTATGTGGCGGGGTACTTGCTATTTTTATAATTACTATAGACTGCTTTAAAAATAAACTGGAAAAATTAATACATGTACCTCTGACTGCCATGTAGTATATGTTTAGTAGAATAATTGGGGGGGGGGGGGGGGCGAGCAAAGTGAGTAAGACACTATCAGGGGTTACACAATTTGTTTATATAATAAATGTTTGGACGTACGTATGTTATTTTGTACTTTGACTCTCATGTTTTAGGGTTTGCTAGGAGGTCAACCTCGTCCCATACTCAACTAAACATAATATTTTGGTTCATTAATCTTTACTCATATCATCTTACCAGAGTTTATTTTCTATTTGAATTAGAGGCAGTGGTAAGTTAATGCACTTTGTCATAGTTATATGCCCTACGCATAACTGCCGTTCTTACTTGAAAATTCAGTGTCCAATAGTCTAACCACGAAAGTAAGTCTTATGTTGGTATGTTCAGTGAACAAGTGTGTGTAAAAGTATTGCTGGTTACAGCTACTACTTAGCTAAAGAATAGCACAAAGAAAATGCACACACAAACACACTCACACACACACACATATATTAGCTGCCTTTACACAGTTTTTTGACTACTATAGTAGTAAGCATGTCCCAATGTAGGGTTAGGTTCAAACCTGTCAATAATTCCTTAGAAATGCTTGTTGTTGTTTTCGTTGTTGTTGTTGTTGTTTTTTGTCAAACAGCTGTGGCGAGTGGCTACGATGGCACTGAAACTCCTTTACCATATATACCTAATTTAAAAACTCGACCATATTTAGTATCTGGAGTGTTAGAAGTTAAAGTTAATCATACAACAGCACTTAGTTTTATTTAACCTAACTCTGGAGGCTCATTCACCATTTGTGCTCAAGCACACCACTAATTAAATATGCACCAAAATTGACTAGCAATAGACCTTATATTTATATAATGATTCAACAGAAATAGGAGGAAATAAATTGAAATTTAATCATCATTTAATTTAAAAATCATACCTACATGACAAATTAATTACAACTTCAATAATACAAAATTTAAAAATTGTGACGAGTATATTAACCCTAAACTTTAAAATGTTGAAAGTAAACCTAACACCAGCGCAAATTGACTCAAAAAACTGAAAAGGTAATAACAAAGAGGCTTACTATGAGAAAGCGAAGAATGTGCTGCTCCAGTGATGACTTACTCCAGTATTCTTGTTTATTAAGTACCCTTACTTTTTCAAAAAATATAATGAGTTTTTGCTCCACACTGTAAAATACCCTATGAATTTTCTCTTTAGAATTTGACATCACCATTTCCTTTAACTGGAAAAACTTTGCTAAACAATGAAAAAGGTATGATAAACTAGTACGCCAAGCTTGGAACACTTTAGGTAGCTTGTGAGCTTCTGCTTGCAATGCACTAACAAACACTATAAAGAAGTTGTATCCTTCATCAAGAAGAAAATTACATGGCCTAAACAGTGAAAAAACATTGAACAAATAAAATAAAAAACCGCACATTGTACTTAGACCCATCAGTAATTGATATAGCATTTCCAAAGTAGTCACCTTTATCTACCATTATTCCAAGTGAAAAAGTGTGGTAATCATTTTTTCCTATTAGGGTGCAAGCGAGCGAAGCGAGCGAGACACTCTCAGGGGTAACACAATTGAAAATCAGGGATGTTTGTTTGTTTATATATATAATATGTTTGGACGTACGTATGTCATTTTGTACTTTGACCCTCTCGTATTTTCGAGTTAGCTCAGCATTCTACCCCGTCCCAAACATCACTAAACAGTATCCTCCAGTTTAACGATCATTACCCGTATCATCCCAGAAATTGAAATGTTTACCGCTTAGAATTTTTTTGCAGGTGCAGTTTAAACTCAAAAACTTACTGGAGTTCCATTTCTATTCAAGTAAGTGGCGGTGGTAAGTTAATGCGCTATTTGTCATAGTTATAAACCCTAGGCAACTGTATTTACTTGTAAATTCATTGTCCACTAGACTTACCACGAAGGTAAGTCTTGCGTAAGTATGTTCAGTTATGTGAAAGTATTGTGCGTTACAACAATTACTCAGCTGTCGCTATACCTAATAGAATGCACAATATCACCTAGAATGTCTAAAAAATATTCCACAAGACGGCAGAACTTTTTAGTTTCGAGAGCCTTTTGGAGCCCTGATACTTTCCCCATGACTTTGATCCCATAACCTTTCTCCATTTCTTAAAGGATTAAAAAAAAAAGCCCACTTTGACAATGCCTCTTCTCTTATGCTTAGTTTTATTAGTTACTTTATAGACTAACAAAAAGTAACTCAGTTTTTACACTCAGAATTCCCCTCCCCTCTAAAAGAAAATCCTGTATGAAACCCTACTAAGGAACAAGTTAGAATAGCAAGCAAATTATATATATAATATTTATTAATGTTGTATGATGTCAACTAAGTGAAGCTGTAGGCAGGCAGTTAGATTAGTCCATATGCACGGGTTCATTTCCTAAGTCACAGTGAAAGCAATTCTCTTAGTAACTAGTGGTGTGCTTGAGCACAAATGGCGAGCGAGCCTAATATTACACCATTGTTAAATGTTTGGTTTTAACTTCTAACATTCAAGCTACTAAAAAAAAGTCCGAGTTTTTAAACTACATATTATAATGTAAAGGCATTCAATGCCATAGTACCACTCCCCGAAACTGTTTGAATTGAAACTAAAAACAAGTCGCGTTCTTTAAACTTTTTCTTTGGGATGTTCTTAGAGAATTTTTTAAAATTAAATTACAAAATGAGCTACAGAACAGAACTTGGCATGATTTTTAAAAATGCCATTGAAGTTTTCAATAAATATAAGGAATGCTTACACAGAATTATAAGACAAATTAAACAGAATAATCACTGAATCATGTTTTAATGTTACTGTAATAGTCACTTTTTATTGTTATTGTAATATTGTAGCTGACATAAGCAATTATATTGGCAGTTTTTTGGGGTGAGAGGGGAAGGGGGGGACTTCTGCTTGGGGTAGGAAATCCTAGGCCCCCTTCTCCATGAAACCCAGCTTATTACTAAATATAATAAACAAATATCCCCATCTAATATAGCAATGGCTAAATTATAAAAATCGGAGAATACAGTTCGTTCAACCGCGGAGTGTTCGACTGTAAACAAACAGTTAGTCTGATACTCTACGAGGTTCTCATGGGCTCGAAGACATTTTTTACTGCTTCTACAATGCTTCTAGAGGAAGCTATGCCATCTAAAAAGCTTCTGTAACCAAGGTAACTTTTATATAATTTTTCATAGAGACTGCGGTAAAAATTTGTGACCGACCTAGACATAAACTCAAAAGTTGTGAAATTCTCTCGAAGCTACCTGGTCTGTAAACTTTTTTCCTAGCTTTTGTAATGCTCTGGCACATGTATTTCAAATTTTAAGCGTCTAACTAATCGTTAAGTGTCTCTAAAAAATCGAAGAAGCCAACCTGGTCTTGGAACGCTTTAAAGCGGCTCCCGGAAGGAAAGGGTTAAATATTTTATAACAAAGAAGGATAATACGAGGTCAAATACTTAGTTACTTCATACTTCTCTAAAATTACCTTTGCTGACAGTAATACTATTGAGGCACGTACAACAGTGTATAGTTTCAAAAGCTAGCTCTAACTGCCTATGACAAAACAACAGGACACTATTCTGTTATCTCACCATAAAAGTATTTTCCTATAGTAGTTTAATTCTATTGTAAAAATAGAAAAGGGAAAACAGCAAAATAAGAGAGGAACACACCTCAAAATCTTAATTAGACCTCCAACAGTAACCAGTACAATATACCATACAAAATTACATCCAAAACTTCATGTTCTAGCTACCATTGTCACGCTTGAGGCGAACTACAACATACAATTAACCATATTCTCACAAATATACTCGGTGTAAATCAAATAGCCTTAATTACTTTATCATGTACTACACACCATAAACTAAACAATCATGATTTCCAAATATTTATATATATAATATAGAAATTTATTCAACTTAAAAAAGACATATGTAATTAGTGAGCTAATGGTTTAGTCCATTGTCAGCACTTAAGAGAATGTCATCTTGACATTGTGAACCAAATATCATTGTTGTTAAATCCTGTTATTGAATTTACCACAATTTTTTACTTCCTGATTTTGAAATTTGGCATTTTAAATTTCATAACTCAAAAGGTCAATCCACATATTTATGGAAAGAGACATGGTCAGGTTACTGAAATGAAGGAGTTTTGTCAAGTAAGCAATAATCCACTTGCTAAAGCATTGAAGTGATTTTACACAGTAGTATATTAAAAGAGGAAGAAATTAGTGAATATATATATATATGTGTGTGTGTGTGTGTGTGTGACAGGTTCTGCAAAAACCAGGAATTTAGTAAAAAAAATTGAATATTTACAGAAACATATTCTACTTTAACTACACAACATTGTGCCTAAAGGATTAGAACAATGCGCTTGGAGAACACTAGTTATAGCGTCTCAAAATCATTTATTCAAAATTGGACAAAATGAAAAAAATGCCGTTTAACGCAATTGCAATTTTTAAATAAATTTCGTATACTATAGTCCACGATTGCAACTCTGCACATGCTAAACACGCAAGATTGAGGGGCATATTTTGCAAACAAAAAATGGCGTGAGAGTCTGGCTTCCTGTTGAAGAAGAGGTTTTAAACAAGTACAATAAGAATTGACATTCAATTTATAGCTACTCATACCATACCTGCACTATTTTCTTTGCAATATTCTGGCTCTCTTGGATCAAAGTAGTCCTCAATGACTCCCAATAGCTCTTGATCATGACAGCTCAAATGCAACACACTATTAATCGCAGCTATCGTCCCCAAAAGCTTTTTATCGCAGCGCTGAGTGGCTCCACCATAATTCCAGCAGTAAGAAACGGAGACAGCTCCGTAGCAATAACAGGAAATTCCCTATTTGTTCCTGTGGGGATTTCAGCACTCCCACGCTCTACGTAGTGCAAATATCCATGTATGCAGAAAAGAAATAAAAGGTAAAAAAGAACCTTTCTTTCAATGGCGCGCTCGTATCGTTTCAAAAAAATGTTCAAAAATAATAATAATGGTGCACTCATTTTAATCTGTTATTACAGGAAGTACTAGGTCAGAGCAACATATTTGTACGAATGCTATTGATCCCTAATAGCACAGGTTACCCATGCTATCACTCGCTAATAGTAGGCCAGCTTTTTTAAAAGTCATTTGCAATTGTAGCTATATTATATCGTTCACTCACTATCTCCTTATTTCAGAATTAGCTTCCGCTGGAACTTAGTTTTCAACGTGCGGCTCCTCCTGATCCGTTGAAAAACATTCCGTCTAATACGGGTAGAGGTTCTGTGGTAAAGAATGACATCGTCTCCAACTAAAAACAACTCAAGCTGTACATTTCCAAGGTTAACACTGCACGCGTGCGCACTTACCCATACTATTTCACTTAGCTACCGAGGTATTTCACTTAGTTTCCACTTAGTTACCAAGGTATTTCAATTAGTTACGCTCTATTTCACTTTCCCCTTGCGATTTCAATTGAACAGCGATTTTTCCCATACATTTTTGAATGGGCAACTTACTATTATTTTTTTAAATAGGAACGTTATTATTAGGTAATCATTGATTTTTTAAAGAGAATTGAGAGGGTTGAATGCCGAGAATTCTCAGCTCTGACAGTCAAATGGTTAATGTTGAAACCCTGCTTGAAATCAAGCAAAAGTGATTTTAAGCATTTTGTGAAGTTCAAATTTGATCAAACTAAGTTAGAGATAAAATAAAATAGTACATTTACTTACCCAGATATATGTGACTCAGATTTCATACGATCAATTAGAATGTCCATCAATTGAACATAAAATTCCATCTAAAAACAAAAAAAAATTAATTCTCATATTCTCCCAACAATTCTTGATTAGCCTATTGCCCAACTTAAATATGTCCATAGCTAATATATTAGACTGAACAGAACATTCAACCCTTACTTAGACAAATTGAAGCTGATTAAAAAAAACGTATTGCAACAAATTGCTCTAGAAATACGTTACCACATAAATGTAAGTATTTCATTTAGTATTGATTAGTAAATTATATTGTGATCTACTACACATGAGATTCTTTTCAAAACCACACATTTGTTTTGTCCTAAACCTGAAATTATTATTTCACGTTCACGAGTTCTCTATATTGGCTTTACTTTTTTTTTAAATCTTACAAAAATACATACTTACCCGATCATATTTCAGTGAGTATGAAGGTTTCCAGTCCCGTTTTATCATATAAACCATAAATTTAGTTGAGAGATATATTGGCATCAGCAAAAACAGAGAGGAAAGCTCTTGAGATGGACAAATATAGAGTATGTTTGGTAATAATAAAGGATCAAAGTGTGCCAAACATTTTAATTTTTCATACATTTCTTCACCAATGTTACTGTAATAAGAGTAACAATATAACTGTAAAGTCATTCTTGATCAAAATCTATTACATCTTCATTCTACTCTTACATGACAAAAGATTTAATAGTTTTATTCTCAAAAAATTAAAAAAAAAAAACAATGAAATTTGTGGTTTCCATAACTTCCCATGTCCACTACTACACCCGCTTTTTAGTTATAATAAATCACTTTCTACTGAAAGTGACGAAACCTAACCATTTCACCTAATGGCGATGCTTTACCAAACAGTTTAAGCTCATGAATTATTCATGAATACACACTGTTGTCGTTACTGACACGCAAGCGTATTATTATTATTATTATTATTATATAGTATGAAGCCCTAGTGCCGTTGAGCATCTCTCACTTAGAGCTCTCTACCTCGTTCTCTTGCTTGACTGAACAACACTTTTGTGCATTGTTATTTTGAACTTTTTCATTTCATATACATATGGGCTAGATAAAACAAGAAGCCTGGTGGCAGATTTGTATAGTTTAAAAAATATCCAATGTGCTCACGTGAGCCTTGGCAAAGGACAGAACCTTTAAAATTATAGGGATGAGGGCTTGTAACTGCCACCTGCCTATATAACTGCCTTCATATACCTTTCAAGCAGAGTCATACAATATATGATGCAATCATATTGCAGCTATATTTCTCAGTGAAAACAACAACCAGCATACTATTGTCCCTGTGTGCCATTAAAATCCCAACAATGTAATTCAAACATTTAATAGCATTATTAAAGTATTCACTATAGCTTCAAGGAGGTAATATTGCAAAATATCATTCAAAAAAAGTTGCCAGAATAAATATTGTCCAATAACACCATCAAGAGTCCCGTGGGATGTCCCATTTGAGACTTTATTTACTTGAAAGTTTTACTATACAGGAAATCCTTCCTTGTGGTTGAATAGTCATAGTAGACTTTATAGTTTGTAGTCATATGGTAATCCAAATGATAAGAGCTTTCATTCAAGTAGCCCCCCTTGATATTCAAAGGGCTACACTATCCTCATATCCAGATCCTCTCACGAATAGTTTCTTGAGCTACTATGGGTAAAATTTGATAATATCAATGGGATGTATATAGCATGATAGCATGGGAATATGATAACTAATGGGTAAACATTTCAGGGCTTAACCGTAGGGCAGACCAACTATATCAATTGTGTTTATTCTATCAACCTACAAGGATTCATTTAAAAACTCATGCTGCCATTAAAATGCAAAAGAAAAACCTACCATTCAATTGTCAAGGCAATATAAATGGTTACTACGCTTTAAATCCACACTGCTGATAAAAACACATTTCAGCTACAAGAAAAAGTAAAGATGAGACTATATAAATCAGGGCTTTCTAAATTATTGAAATACTTGCATATTATTAAGTAAGTAAGGTGCGGTCCCTCAGCACTATATACATTAGCTAGCAATTACAAAAACAAAAAGAGAATTATTTATTTGGGTAGTATCAATTGTAATTGTAGATGTGTAGCCCATGCATGTAAATGATGTCTTCATAATAGCTAGAGACACTCACCTTGCAAGTAATTCTAACAGAAAACTCCAATTCCAGGACTCAGTAAACGACTGAGGCTATAAAACAAAACTATGCATTAGGCTTAGGCAGAAAGAAATTATTAGCTCACGTGATTACGACGTGGCAATAGGGGGAGAAATGCCATAAAAACACCGACTATTTCTGTAAGAAATAGTCGTAAAATAATTTCTGAAAGAGACTTAAATTGTCCAGCACAGTATTTTGATGCCGCTTTCAATTTTAGGCAGGTCGCGATCTTCAGGATCCGCTGTTGTGTAACAGAATGACTGACAACCACTCTAAGCACCATCTTGAGCATGCGCACTGAGGATTAATCACTTACAGAAAATAAATGAAAGAAAATGAATGAAATCATTCAAGATCACATGCCACAGGTGCCAAAACGCACCATTAGTGTACTGTAATGAGTTGAAAATATAAAGCCAAAAAATAATTGTTATGACTAGAGACCCAATATTACCCTACTGCTAAATTTTCTAAAACGAAAAAAACATCAACACTACCTTGGCTTATTGGCAAAAGCCGCTGACATTGAGTGACTAGGTGGAAGTTCAATATCTTCGTCATCCCATCGTGAAACTTCAACCAACTGATTTTCATCCAATGAATCACAAGTTTTAATTTTTTCTTTTAATATGTGAATTAATGGAACAACTAGCAGCCACTGTGGCTGTAGCAAGTGCTTCCTTTTGATAGCTTTATTTACTAAGCTTACCAAACATGCCACCATTTCTGAATAAAGCTCATCTGGAATAAATTGTTTCAGAATTATTAATTCCTCAAGAGTCCATTTTTTTGGTGCTACTTGTTTTGGTTTCATACTCAACATTGGAAATATATTCATAATGTCATCATGAAATGCTGCTTTATTGCATTTTATCCCGTTGAAAATATAAAGTATGGCAAGTACAGAACACATCCTTCGACCATTGTCTAAAGACTCGCTGCTGATACCATTCAGTGTCCGAGATATATCCAATAACCACTCCACAAATTTCTACACCAACCACAATGAAAGTTTAGAAATACCACAGAATGCCACTATCTTAGTTAGGCATAGACTTTTCATAATTTCATACACAAGATTACTAAATATTTACACAATAGTTTGACCTTCAATGTGACAAAACTTAATTACATGTAATCTCAAATCAACCTTTACATATCACATTGAAATATTCCAGTTGTGGTACATTATTCAGCTGATATACAGTACCTTCTTCTTTTATTTTGTTTATATACTTCTTGGGGCAACTCTTCTCCTAAATTTCTTGAATTTTAATATTGCTTACCTCCATTTTATTCATTTATTTTTTCATTTGGAAAAAAATACAACATTGGTTCTTGTATTCTTACATGTCCAAGATCAATAAGTGCTCTCCATGCAGAATAAAAAAGAAAGAATGTATAGCAAAGGGAATCATGTCAAAAGTGAAAGTTTAGAGAAACATGTGTCCCAACAGAGCACTCAACAGAAGGATCAGTCCATCTACCTCCCTGTTTGATTCCTGAACACTAGGAACAAACCAAAATGGTAAGGCGCATGGTCAAACCATACTGCAATCTGTGGGTAGCATCAACTGTTTATCACTAGGTCTTTTAATTTAAAACGTCCCAATCAAGTTTCCTAGATGTCACAGTATACTAACACCACTTAATTCCACCAAAAAAATCCATTTAACATACAGGTCTGGAAAGTTAGACCATTCTCCTCACATAAAAGATTTGATGGATGTTTTGCTTTTAAGTTTGAATAAAGTATATTCTGTAAATCATACTATTATGGAAGTGAGCTCCCTTATGTCCTGCTCAATTAGGATGAAGGCTGAATTAGTCATCAGTTGGCAACCCCATAAACTCCTATGGCTTCCATTTCCCCGTCACTATTTGTCCCCATACTGCAGCTAAATGACATTCTATCTTGTATCTTTCCAGGACCTTTCACTAGAATGTTTCTATAGAGTGATTGTGTGCATGTACTTTGAACACTGCCCATAAAAATAAGGCCAACCCCAGTCTCACTTTACCATTCTGAATGAGCAAACCATAATAGCTAGAGGAATGCTGATTTAACTCAGATGTGTACTGCAGCAGTTTGTCAAAGTTAATAATCCTTGAATAACTCAATGCTACACTATCTTTGGCCACATACCATCTTTGGCCTGTGCTATCCCTCCTACCTCCTTCCTGCACAGACAGCTGCATGGAACTGTGCAATTATGTGTGGCATCCTTTCCTGAACACATGACTCGCCTACAGGGGTGTTTCAATAGTGCCAGCTTATACTTAATGCTTCCCATGCAATCATCACCAATAGGTTATCTGATTAACAGGATGAAGTTATCTCTTTTTGTTGGCTCCTGAATAACTCACCACGAAACTCTACATTTTGAGGAAGAGGAGAGGGGAAAGATGCAACTTATAGCAGCTCTATTTACCCCCAATTTACTCATTCTTTATGACTGCCATTGTCCACACACTCCTGATTTTACATAGGGTTACTAGGAACCTCCCTTCCTAGTGCAGTTCAATTTTAGCTACTTCCATTTGCTGCCAGCAAATGGAAGAATGTTCAGATGCTTCTAAGGCACCTATCATTTAAGTGACAAGATCTATCTTATCCCCTTCTTCTCCCTCATATAAGAAGCCTTGTATCACTGGATATTGTATACTTCCAGATACCACAGTACAACTCCTTATACTATTAGAGGTCCACAAAAGAAGGGCAGGGTGCAGTCAACAATAGCAGCTGGTCAACAATCTGCAAGCCTAGCTAGATCAGGGAAAAAAAAAAAAAGGCATAAGAGAATAAAATATAGATGGCTATTTTAGGTTCAGTCGACAATTCTGCTGTTTTGTTGTTTTTTTTGTCTTTTTTAATTGATTATCCAATATAACATTCCCATTTTGTTGTTCCTACATTGCTCTGATATAGTACTTCCTGTAATTAAAAAAATTGAAATAAGAGAACCTGGTATTTAGTTCTTATACTTTTAAAAAAATGGCTATTGAACACTTAGACTTGCCCACCCGAAAATTCTCATAGTAGGTTCAGAAGCTCAGAATACATCAAATAAGGTGAATAAGCAATGCACTTTGTCAGAATCCCATAGTACCTCTGAGATCTTCAGAAATTAAGCTTCAGTTACAGTAGAAGACAAAAAAAATTCGAATTCTGTTCCGTAGAACGGCTGTCACACAATTAAAAAACGGGGGGAAACCGGTACGCCGTTCTGTTCGACCGCGATACCGTTTTAATCTTTCTCGTTCACCGTATGTCTAGCTCAAAGAAATATAAAAAATCGTTTGTCCAATAAAACGTTCCTATTTTTTGTTTACAGGCTCCTGAGGCGGAGCTTTTCAAGTTCAAAAAAAATTTGAAGCCATCCTATTCGAAGTTGTCTCACGGAGAATTGTTAGTTCGACCACCGTACAGTATCGACGCTTTCTCGATGTTAGGGCCGCCTCGGGCTTAGATTTTTTACTGCTGGAGGTCCATCGGTAGTTAACAGAAGATCTACGCAGTACAGACCTTGTTATAGCTCTGTGCCCATCAGAACTTCAATCTGCAGCTTTATTGAAGCGAGTTAATTTTTTTACGATCTTTTTTGCACTATCCCCGTAGTGTTTAATGGTCGATACAAGGCCTTAGCTTGCTGATATAGCTATGGAAGAGTTTCTAGCTAGAAAATATCTGTGAATCGACGGAAAAGCTTTAACCGTTTTAGTAAACGGTGTCTGCCGTTGTGTCCAAACGGTACGAAATGCAACGATTAAAACTATGGTTTAAAAAACTACTGTTTAACGGCCGTACTACGGAACGGAGTTCAAAACTTATTTTGTCTCCTACTATAGTACCATGAGGTAAAGGTAATTCCAAATTTTTAGCTCTTTCTGTGCAGATTAAAATTTGGCATAACAGTGTATAGTTTAGTCTTAACTTGCTTTCACTAAACGTCATTTTAGAAAATAAATTAAAATTTTTTTCATATTTTTCATGTAACCCAACTAGTCATCATATAAACAAGCTGGGTTAAAATTTTGACTACAGCCTACCAGCTTGCCCAAAGTATAGTAAATTACCTTGCACATACAGTGCTTCCAGCTTAAAGAGTGGATTTTTTAGCTTTTTGGTTAAGGTTGCTAATTCTGCTATAATTTCTCAAGTATGTGTAATAGAAAGCTAAAAATTTGTATTATTATACATTAATGTCATATTAACATACAGACAAAACAATTTTGTGGGTTTGTGGTTATTTTTGTGGTTATAGGTGATGGAACTGGGAGCTTCAAGACAGTGAATTTGGAAGTGTTTAAGCTGAAAAAAGAGAAATTATTTGTCCTTATCTCTATAACTTGGTATACTGATACTTTAATACCTGAAGTTTCGTATGAGCCTAATTTTGTGGGTACACCCAATTTGAATCTCAAAATATTTAAAATTTTAAGAAAAAAAGTGTTTAAGCCAGGATTTTTGAATTTATTGAGTTATATCTCTAAAATTTTGACACATGATGTAAAATTGCCTTAAAATTATTATGTATAACTTTGGTAGCTATACCTTGAAAATTAAATGAGTTGTGGCTGTTTTTCACCAAAAAAAAATTATGCACGGTAAGGGTCATCAAATGATGACGTTTACAGCGGATTGTGGGCCTATAGTACACGTAAACGCGACGTCACAAAACAGCGCATGCGTATTTGTGCAAGGGCGCCAGTTTAACGCTAATTGTTGCACGGGTATGGCTGATTTAGCTACCGTTGTATCTCAGGCCCTAGCAGGTATCAAGTTTTACGGCGTTACTGCCTATCGCGGCCAGCGTTTTAGCTTCCGTCTGGATCTGCACAACCCATAGGACTCCAATTGCATCGCCCTGATGTTGTCAGAATACCAAATGCTGGGAGCCTTGGGGAGTATTAAACTCCTTCAGCTTTTCTTCAGCTCTTGAAAAAGATGACCTCTTGGATAGGCTTGGCTCCAAGTTAGTAATATACCAGCCAACAATTCTGTGACTGATTTCGACTTCGTTTACTGCTGCTAGTTGAACGATGAGAATCCATACAGCCGATTGCAGTTAGGGAAAGTCCCGTCTTACCGCTCAGGGAAATAACCGTTCGACCTTAGCTTGTTAACTAGTTGCGTTTAATGACGAACTACCGCAAAATCTTGACGTCAAAAAAAATGGCGTAAAATGTATTAGAGTGAATGAGAAAAGTTCTGTTCCTCCGTTTTCCATTCTCTAAACAGGCAGTTTTACTATTGTAAACATTATTGGTATGATGAAGAAAAGGTATGTGTATGTTAAATGACTGTAGTGAGGGTCTATACAGTAGTTTAAAAAAATCCACTCTTTAAGTTGGAAGCACTGTACATATAACGGCCTATAGCAAATGAATTATAATGATTCCCCTTAGTTGTATATATTTTTTGAGTGCCTGTCTTGTGGTTGTTTTTGAAGTAATTAAAATTTCCAAATCTAGAAAATAAATATTATAGAAAATTTTCGAGTTAAACATAAACTTATCAGGGTTTGATACAGGATTTTTTGCTAGGGGGGGGAAAGTCAAATAGCGACCTTATAGTTGTATTTTTTTTGTCCTTGCAATACTAGTAAGGTAAGGAAATTAAACTTATTTTATTATATTTATGTATTGATCAATTGATTACCTCTAATAAACAGCTTTGTTCATTTTGAAAGCTGAATAGCTCTGACATTAATTAAGCCAGACTCCTAATAGGTTATCCTTCTAGTTTGAATGGAGTAGGTGTATCATTTTATGGATCACCAGTTCCAGTTTGAAAGCTGCTTTTAGCACTGGTCATTGTGAAGCAGCTGCCTGGTTGGTAAGGGTATATTTGTTGCTTTGGCAGACAGTAGAAGTTGCTGAGTAGTAGCTAATGGATATCAGAAAGTATTTTAGGAAAAAGAGACCTTGTGGCTCCAAAGGAAGTGAATCCGAACCAAAAAAAAGCAAATGTGATAGCTATGAATCGGTGGAACACAAGGAACAGATTCGAGCAGTGCAGCAGAGAGAGAGAGTGAGGAGGTGAGGGAGGAAGAGAGAAGAGGTGAGAAAAGAAGTGCAGCAGAGGGAAGAAGGGCAGCAGAGGGAAGAAGGGCAGCAGAGGGAAGAAGGGCAGCAGAGGGAAGAAGTGCAGCAGAGGGAAGAAGTGCAGCAGAGGGAAGGAGTGCAGCAGAGGGAAGGAGTGCAGCAGAGGGAAGGAGTGCAGCAGAGGGAAGGAGTGCAGCAGAGGGAAGGAGTGCATCAGAGGGAAGGAGTGCAGCAGAGGGAAGAAGAGTGCAGCAGAGGGAAGAAGGGCAGCAGAGGGAAGAAGGGCAGCAGAGGGAAGGAGTGCAGCAGAGGGAAGGAGTGCAGCAGAGGGAAGGAGTGCAGCAGAGGGAAGGGGTGCAGCAGAGGGAAGAAGTGCAGCAGAGGGACGTAATATAAAGATGAACATTGGCGGAGGCAATCCCAAACTAAGCTCCAACCTAAAGCATTCAAAGGCTAGCCTGAAGAAATTGTACAAATCTAGGCTTACCTACAAGAAAAGTTGGGAGGAAAAGTATTTTTTGTATGTTTTAATAAGTATAGGTGAAAATCCTAGGGGGGGAAACTCTGCTCAGGGGGGGGGAAATCCCAGGGTTCCCCCCCCCCTCTGTATCAAACCCTGCTTATCACTCACAAGCTTTAAAAGATGAGTTAGAGTAGCATTATCAACTTTATGCTTTGATCTGACACAAAGTATATTAAATACTTACTATAATATGAAGCATCAAAGGTGTGAACCCTCAGTGCTACTATGCATTATAGCTAGCTATTACAAAATCATCTCAGACCAAAAGGATAATTTATTGGCTATTCTAATCAGGTATAAAATACATAGCTCGAGCGAATAAAACGCTACATGTAAACGTTTGTCTTCATAAGAAAAGAAGCGAAAAATGTCAGATACACTCACCAGTACATATTCTCAACCCAAAACTCCACTTCCAGCACTCAGTTATTCCCAGCATAAAGCAAAACTATCACAAACAGCAAGAAATTATTTGCTCACGTGAATACGTGACGATAAGGGGCGTTATTCACAAAAGCTAGCACCTACACGGAGCTGACAGCTCAGTTTTCACAAAAATTAGCCTGAAATTAAAAAAGTAGCACAATAAAAGGTCTTGAATCATCGTTATGAATAAGTTCATACTTTAAATCAACAGTTGATTGTCAGTAATCTCCAAAATCAGAGCGTGACTGACAAACAGACAGGACGACTACTATAACCCTTTCACGCATGCACGCTGATGGTTAGTAAAGAAGTGCTTCATTTGTCAGTGTCACTGACGAAAGTTTATAAGGCCATCACACACGAAAAGCTATCTTCTAATTCATACACAATAATTTGATTGTAAACTAAGCTCGAAATGCAATGCTTACTGTGAATAAAACATGATAAATAAGTAACAGTTGCACAAAACAAAGACCATTCTAAAATGTAAAAATGACATGTCTTAACATTTTCTTTGCCAAGTGTACCAATGTTTGTTGGTGTGACATTAACAAATCAACAAAAAAAGATATACCTGATTCAAATTTGTTGCCTGCCAAATACCTGGTATTGGTGGTCCTTTCCCACTTGGGTCTTTCCCACTTGGGTCTCCATGGTATATTTTCTGATCATGAAGTTGGAAAAAAATATGGTATGCATTGTCCACACACTTTTTCATATTCATTTTGGGAGTATCAACCAGATCACACTTTATTAAATGATTCTTAAACGTTGAAAGATGTTCAAAGAGTGCTAACTGCTGAGCTTCACTGTACTTTGGTATTTTAGTAGACTTGGAAAGACCAATTAGTTGGGTAGCTGCATCGAAAAATTTTTTCAAAGTACCAGTAGCTTCTTCATGTGGTAAAATGAGTCCATCATACAGTTTAAAATCACCTTTCAAATACATACACAAAAAAAATGTCAAGATGAAAAAATACCTGCACATTTATCTTATAGAATTGTAAGTATATTGGCTAAATACTGTATAACTAATGGTGTGCTCCAGCACAAATGGTGAGCAACACAGCCTATAGCTTCACTTACAGGCAATACAAAGAGCAGTCACTATGAGCTAAATCATATGCATATGTATTACCAACTATATTATTTTATCACTTTAGTTTTCTTGACACTCAAATGTAGTGTTTGGCAAAATGTTAAAGTTGAAGTGTATTGCCTCATTATTCCACGCTGAAGTTAAAGTAGCAGGCAAGTTGCATTGACTAAACAGGCTTGTATCTAAAACTTTGGCTTGAACCAGATAGGTTATTACAGCTACAGTTCAATAGCTATACAGACAACTTCGCCCTAGTTGGCCTACTTCAATACTTTACAATACAACATGGAAAAAAAAGCAACAAAAAGAGTATTTTTAAGATAAAGTATTAATTGACTTTATGTGTAGTTAAATTCAAACTGTCAATAGAATAATCCATACCATTTTTATCTGGTTCCACAAACAATCGTCTATTGACAAAAGCCTTTCCATACATCACTGGAATGTGCAGGTCTTCAAAACCATGATCAGGTTTTTTTAAGGTAGGTGATTGCACATAATATTTGTATGCCACAGGGTCTTTCAGTACTTTGGAGTGTACACTCAATGTACATGTCATTATTTGCAAACCTTCATTAGGAACTCTACAAAATAAAACATTGTTTACGTTTTCCACACTATAGTATACTACTAACCCTCAGAGCCTACAATCAGCTAACACAACTAAGCGACTCAATTGATTAAAAAATAAAATATAACAATGATGAAGTAGAAATATTCATAGGTAAGAATCTGGGTTTGAACACACATCAATATAACAGCTGTGGCTGATCCTTCACATCAATACACAGCATCTGCTATGGTTAATTAGCCTAGCTGTTGAAGACTTGAACCTAAAAGTGAATGGTACAAAAGGATTGTGTACACACAAAAAAGGCACAGGGACTGAAATTGTCCAGCAAAATGGTTTGCTTCCTATTTTAATGCTTGGGAAGCTACCTTCTCCAAGATCCATTGTTGGACAGACTGACAAACTGAGGACAGGAAAAATTGAGTATTTTAACCCTCCCATGAATGAGCACTGAGGGTTATGATGACGGTAATCAGGGCTACATGCATAAAACGAGTCTAGGAGGGGCAAAAAAAAACCTCTTAGATTATAGGAGGGGCATTGAGAGATTTACTGTGTATAAGAAACTGAAGAATTTCTAGGGGGATAAGGCCTTTCTAGGGAGGTGGAGGGAAGTGTATAGAATGGAGAAATTGTCATCTGTCCACGAGTAGAAACTTGGAAAGTAGCTTTTAGTAAGAGCACTTAAACCACAAGTGGTGAACAAGCTTCAAGTTTCACTCCTGCAATTCAAAGAGATTATGATCTAAAGCATGTACATTTTGTTTGAGCATTTCCAGTGTCAGTATTGACCACAATATTGAATTACACAAATATCTAGAATAAGCAGTGTTTATAAGTAAACACTCACAACAGTATCGGCAAGTCAGTTTGTTTTTGTTTTTTAATCACCAGCCAAGATAGCTGAAAACGTGCTTAGAATTCCAGCTCCAGTGGAATGTTAACTCACCATTGCACCAAGGCCCAAAAGATGGAGGCCAATAGGCACTTTCAAAAAACTAAAGTTTATAAAGAAAACTTTATACTGACTTATGCATTCTTATACTTTCATCACTAACAATGCGTTGAGATTGTCTTGCTCACTTGGTTAATTTATTTAAATCAAATCAAATTTTGTGATTACTAACCTTACTGACGAAAAAGTACCAACATTCCTTTTCCAACGCCCAAGTTGAGGATGACTGAACCGTAAATGTAATGAACAGTTTTCATCAAAACCCCATAAATAAAGAGGTAAAATTGCCCTGAATATAATAGTAACTGCATTTTTTGCATTTTTACCATCTTCACAAATTCCAGTTATTGGATAAGAATCCTCTAATCTAAAAAAGGAAACAAAATGAATTCATTCAATCATACCATATATATATATATATATATATATATATATATAGTACTTATTACATGAGTCAAAGTGTGATATGGCAGAATAATTCACGAGCAGGCTAATTTATTTTCACAAGCCAGAGGGGAGTGAAAATAAAGCCTGAGAGTGAAATATCTTGCCATATCACTCTGACAAGTGTAATAAGTGGTTTATTCCACACTAGATATCTTTACTACTGTAGTTAGTACTAGAGGAAGGGTAACTCACAGCTAAAGTTGGTTGTAGGGGCTAAATTGAAAAGTTTGGCCAGTTGCTATAACTAAGCTTGCTCAGTACAGCTGAAATAATAGCTTGACATATGTGAGTTATAAAGATATCTTCATAATGATATCTTTAGGTGTGAAATAACTCAAGATATTTCAAGCTCATTACCCTCATTACCCTTATAGTTTAGCAACAGGGCCAAACTTTTCAATTTTGGTTATTACAGCTACCTTCCTCTGGTGTACCCCGCTCAACAGCTGCTAAAATATCTGCTAGGGGTGTGGGTAGCCCCTACAACCAACTTTACCTGCCAGTTACCCTTCCTCTAGTGCTAACTACAGTAGTAAAGATATCTAGTGTGGAATAAACCACTTATTACACTTGTCAGAGTGATATGGCTAGATATTTCACTCTCAGGCTTTATTTTCACTCGCCTCTGGCTCTTGAAAATAAATTAGCCTGCTCATGAAATATTTTGCCATATCACACTCTGACTCACGTAATAAGTACTCTCTATATATAATATATATAATTATATACATATATTTGTATATATCTGAACTGCTGTATATTACTACAATAGCATATAACATAGTATTGAAGCTTCATATTGTAATTTATACGCATACATATTAAATATGTAACTGTGACCCTTACCTCTTTGATGTAACCTTACTATTAGCACCATTGCTTGGATCCACGGAACTCTGCAAAGAAATAGTTGATTAGTATAGGTACTGAAATGTTTGCCCAATTAAAAAAAGTTACCTCTACAGCTGGCTTAGAACTCTTTTTATCTCCACTTGCAGTTCCACTTCCATCTCCACTGGTGGCTCCACTTCCATCTCCTCTTCCGGCTCCACTTCCATTTCCTCTTCCATCTCCACTGGCGGCTTCACTTCCGGCTCCACTTCCATCTCCTCTTCCAGCTCCACTTCCATCCCCACTTCCATCTCCTCTTCCGGCTCCCCTTTCATCTCCACTGGTGACTTCACTTCCGGCTCCACTCCCATCTCCTCTTCCAGCTCCACTTCCATCCCCACTTCCATCTCCACTGGTGACTTCACTTCCGGCTCCACTTCCATCTCCTCTTCCAGCTCCACTTCCATCTCCTCTTCCGGCTCCCCTTCCATCTCCACTGGTGGCTTCACTTCCATCTCCTCTTCCATCTCCACTGGTGGCTTCACTTCCATCTCCTCTTCCGGCTCCACTTCCATCTCCTCTTCCAGTTCCCCTTCCATCTCCACAGGCAGCTTCACTTCCATCTCCTCTCCCATCTCCACTTTCATCTCCTCTCCCATCTCCACTTCTATTTTTATTTGCATCTTCATTCGCAATTCCATTAGCATCATCACCTGGGTCTATACTCAAGCACCCATTTGTATATCTACTTGCTGCATCACTTGAGCCCCCAGTACTGCTTCCACCCGCACCTGCATCACCACCAGAGCTATAAGCACTGTAGTCGTTCACCCCAGTGGACTCATCAAATTTGCCACGCTTTTGCCCTGTCAACGCTAATGATTCACCATCAGGATGATTTCTTCTTCTCAAGTTTGCAGCTATTTTTTTATCACTGCCAGTCTCATCACTGGTGAATGTCTCGACATCTAAGTTTTTTGTCTTACTTACATTGTCACACTCCATTTCTCCTGAAACCTGCGCACTTGGTGACACTGATGGAGCAGTTGGCATAGGAGAGGCTGAGAAAGACGCTGTAGTTGATGTCAGAACAGTAGATGAAGCAATACTTACACTTGTTGGAGTCACTGGTATTGATGTAGAAGTTGATAATGACATTGTCACTGGTGTTGGTATAGACACTGACACAGGCACATTCCCCAACGACTGTACAGTTGCCGGAACCAGTGTATTTCCTGATGTTGTCATAGATATTGTAGTACCTGATGCCAATGTGGTCAATGGCTCTGGTATTGTCTCTGATGCTGCCACTGGTACTGGTATTGTCGTAGTCACCACCATTGTTTCCACTGGTGTTGTAATACTACTTGGTACCTTGATTGAATCTGGTGCAGCAGTTACTGAAGTGATATTATTCACTTGAGTATCAAGATCTTGCTTACAACCACATTCGGGACAAAACTTAAAATTATGAATCTCATAATGACACTGCACACATCTCCACACTGAAATGGTGCTAGTCACTACCGGACTAACTCTAGCCTGTGTTGGAGTTGTGGAATTGATGATTGTAGCTTCTGTAGCAGTCATTGAAATAGTACTTGAACTACAGGGAACTGTGCTAACAGCAGAAGCAGAAGATGTAGTAGTCAATGGTGGAGGCCCAGTGGTTGAGCCTCCACTATTGCTGGACATGTTTCTTTACAGAAATCCAAATATTTGACAAATCTATAAAGTAAATTAGAATATGTATTGACCCTTTTTCATGCAGTTGGATTTTTTTTTTTTTTGGCAGATCATAATAAGTTATAAAAAATGAAATAACTTTAAAATACCCCACACCTACAAGAAAAACTTAATTTGCTGCCTAGCAACCAACTACAAAAATTAATTAACATGACCATGCATACTTTAATGACTTGTATTATAACTTCATTAAAAAAGTAATTATGAAATTATAAGTCATTGTAGTATAATCACTTACAAAGAGCCATTGTGAGCACAATAATTCATAAATTAAGTGCTTCAGGAGGGAGAGAGGGAGGGAGGGGTGGCGAGAAGGGTAAGAGAGAGGGATATGTAGGGAGAGCCTCCGTGTACTAACACTAAAGAGTATTACTATCAATTTTACATAGGTTAATAAGAAATCTGGTTATCTGGATATTTCATCCAGCTCCAGTGATAAACCACAAATACTGAGGGTTCTTACTATAGCCTAGAATGAACCAAATCATTCCACAAATTCTCACTTCCAGCTCTTTGAGAAAAAAAAAGGTATGGGCTATTGTGCCCTCACTTCACTCAGGCCACCACAACCTAGGGCCTTCAAACCCAAAAAATGGGAGTTCCATCTGAAGCAGCGCCTAACATTATGTAGAAATTTTTTTAGTAAATCCACGAATAAAAAATGTAACTATAATTATACAAAGTTATGATGAGGTACTATGTTGATACATGAGTGTATAGTCGCTTACAGAAATGATAAAAAATTCAAAATCACCAGTGATACATTGAGGACACCTACAGTGCCAACTTCAAGATTTGGTACAGACACTATGAGTACCATAATTCTGGTCAATCAGACAAAACGAAAGTGATCTCCTTCTAAACTATGCTTATTAACCCTCAGCGTGCATGCACGAGAGGGTTATAGTAGTCGTCCTGTCTATTTGTCTGTCTGTTTGTCTGTCTGTCTGTTTATCTGTCTGTCTGTCTGTCACGCTCTGATTTTGGAGATAACTGACAATAGGGATGGGTGATATTGGGACATATTGTATCACGATATTTATGAATGAAAATATTGTGATACAACTACATATTGAATACAAGTATACATATTTATTTTCATTTAGAAAGCTTGCTCTGTAAGACATAATTATGTAAAACCCTCAGTTACTACCACTTTCACGCATGCCTTGGTATTTTCCCCCCATCAATTCTGTAAGCAAAAGTTGATCAACTGGTCCTTTCCTCAAAGATGATCCTACCACTCTTCAAGCTTGAGAACTTCTGAGTAGAGATCTATGCTTAGTAGACACTGAAACAGCAAATAGCTGTCTCCTTCATTTCTATACCTATAGCACTACACATAGTTTCTGCTGCCCGGTTTCTATCTACCTCGTAAGTCATAAAAACTGCTTTCCAATTTGGACAAACTTCATATAGGTGTAGATGTTCTTTTTTCTACCTCAGTTGATATATCGATATTGCTGCACTTGTGACAGTAAAATAAATATTGCAATGTTAACTATATAATTGATTGATATATTGCCCAACCCTACAGTGATAATTAAGTTGATTTAGGTATGAACTTACTCAAGACAAAGAATTAGGACCTTTTATGGTGCTACTGTTTTAATTTCGGGCTAATTGTTGAGAAAATGTGAAGTTTTCAGCTCCGCGTAGGTACCAGCTTTTGTGGGTAACGCTCCCTAGCATTACATCATAATCAGTTGAGCAAATAATTTCTTGCAGCCATAGCGGTTTAGTTTGGTTTAAGCTAAGGGAACTTAACGGAGTTGAAAGAAGTGAAGTTTCGCAGTGAAAATGTATACCGGTGAGTGCTTCTGGCTAGTTTAGCTTCTTCTCTTATGAAGACAGCATTTCCACTTACCATTTTCATTGCTCGAGCTATAGTGATGCCTAACAGATTGCTTGTTCTTTGGAAGGAGATTATATTGTAATAGCTAGGTAGTGTTTAATAGCACTGAGGGTTCACACCTTTAGTGTTTCATATTTATTTAGAAAAAAAAAAAAAAATCCATTGTCTTCTAAGTGAAATAAAAAAACAAAAGATAGTTCTACATTTTTATTGGGAAGAGAATACAGATGGGCTGGCACCACACCCTTTAGGCAAGCTCAGCCCCACTCTGCTATAATTAGAACATTATTAGGCAGCAAATAAGAAGCTTGCTGAAAACTTTACATTATGATATTGTAGCACACTTGAATGTACAACTATATACAACATTCTTCCTGACATCTTTAAATGAAGCACCAAAGGTGCGAACCCTCAGCACTATTAAATACTACCTAGCTATTACAATATAATCTGCTTCCAAAACAACAAGCAATCTGTTAGCTATTTTTAATCAGGCATCAACATAGCTCGAGCAATGAAAATGACACATGGAAACGCTGTCTTCATAAGACAAGAAAGTTAACTAGCCAGAAACACTCACCAGTATACGTATATTTTCAACGTGAAACTTCACTACTTGCAACTCCATCAATTTCACTGAGCATAAAGCAAACTACATTGCTAGCTGCAAGAAATTATTTGCTCACATGATTATGGCATGACGCTATGGGGCATTACCCACAAAAGCTGGTACTACGGGGAGGACAGACAAACAGACAGGATGACTATTACAACCCTCTTGCGCATGTGCACTGAGGGTTATTAAGTCATGTAATCACTAAAGATAATGACTAATTTACACCATATTACATACAATAGATAGCAACACGGTACTTAAAAACCTGCTTCATGCTGTTCATAAGTAACATGTGGTTGTATTTAGCAATACCAATTACATTGAAGCCACCTGAAAGGATGTTTTTGTCCTGAGGTACATTTATGCATATTATTAAGATGAAAAGAGACTCGACTATTAAAATTTATCGACAATTTCGACTTAAGATTCTACTGCAAGAAAATCGTTTAAAAATGACATAATGAAATTATTTGGCAACTATAAAATCAAAATATCAATACACTCCTTCGTGAAGGTCTACTACAAGTGTGACACTCCAGCCTGGCTGGTAACTAGCTATTTCAGCCCCCACACTTTTCCCATTCTGTCTCTGCTACTGTTTCAAGCCCAAATTAGGTTTTTCTTTGTAATAATAGAAAGAAAGGCTCTGTATACAGTGACACAATAAATTCCGAGCAGTAAGACTTTAATATATCATACAAAAGAAACTGGCTCTTTCAAAAGAATCCAACTATAATTTTAATCACTCATAGAGCTTCACGCTAGTTCAAAATTCCCCTTCCAGTCGCAAGGTATATAAGACACGTATATCTCGAGGACAGAAACGACTAACTAGCTATAACGTAAACAGTCTAATTGAGTTACCTGGTTAAATCACACGTTGGCCTCTTGTTTCTTTACTTTAGTCAAGAATACAGAAGGAGACGACGCTAGAATAGGGAGAACCCCAGGTAAAATCCCAGACAACTTTAGCCAAAACAGAAAAAGAGGAAGTAGACGGTTCCCCACTACTATAAATGGTAAAGCGTGCACGCGGAGGTGTGTGTATGTGTGTGCGTGGAATTTGCAGTATGTAGTTGGTTTCCAGGTAAATGGTCGGTACTATGCTAGGGGTGTGTAATGAATATAGCTAAGTTACAGTGGAGTTACTCTATGAATTCAGCAATTAAGGTGCAGCTGGTGTGGAACACCACAAATTATATCACCTCACCTCCAATTTTGAAGAACTAAACAGAGATGTTTTAACAATAAATAGTCCTACTACTCTAAAGCTATGCCCAATAAATAAATAAAATCACCAATTTGAAAAATGAAAGTAACAGCACAAAACTGATGTGATCAAATGTTGGTCCAAAAAAGACAACTGATGGTATAAAAATAAATTTGAATCTATGTACTAGCTGTCAAGTATAACTTCCTTGAACTTCTCCAGTGATTGGATACTTTGTGAAAACCTGTAAACAAATACTTATGTGTAAGAATGAATGGCATTCAATGTGACAATGATAATTGTGTGGGAGTAGGTGTGTCCTATACTGGCCAGTCTTTTAAAAACAACTTATTATTGTTATGATAGTAAATCGAAAGTGCATATTTTGAAATACCACAGCAGTGGAAAACTGAAACAATGATCTGATTGGTCATGACGATCTTGTCGCACTTGATTAGCTAGGCAATAACGCAGCAAAATTCCTGGGCAATGCTGACCAACGGAGATAAAAGTATGAATAATGGCAGAATCAGAGTGGGATGATTATTTGACGAAAATATCATACAAGACTACGATTCTTAATCATAAAAATAAAATTGAAATCTGTGGCTATAGTATTAACATTGTACGATAGCATGGGGAAACGGAGGTATTCTAATTAATAGCTCTCGTGTGGCAACAATTTTACTCGTCTTTGCTTCTCATGTCACTCATGCTATTAATCCTGATACCACAGTTATACTCGTTATTATATCTCCATATAATATAGAGATTAAATAGCACGAAAAACAGTGATATTCGTACTTAATAGCTCGAGTGGTGAGAGAAAAATTCATATGGCAAAGTACAGCAAATTTCTTGCCACACGAGAGCTCTTCAAACAAATCACCTCACTCTCATTCTGCCATCATTCACTTTCTCTACTTTTGCTAACTTAGCTTTGTCCATAATTTCACCTCGATATTGCCCATTAGTGGATGAAGTGTGGCTAGGTTGCGGAATGATTACCAAGACCAATCAAATTATTACAGTTTTTAACTGCTTTGGTATTTCAAATATTACCACACTTTTTTGTATTATGACTCGACTATGGTATTAATATGCGTGTGTATTTAAATAATACACTCATACATCCCATTGGCTCAAATTTGTATATTCCTGATACTACACATTACATGCAACTTAAAAATTATACCTTTCCAGCACATTAAAGAGAGCGACAATCTCAGCTCTATTGAGAGATATAGTTTTGCGTTCTGAAAAGAGTATCTTCAACGCTGTACCAATTCCTTGTATCTGTTAGATAAAAAAAAATTATACAAAATTGAAACCAAAACCTCAATTAAAGCACACCTGCAGCTTTCCCCACAGCCTGCACTTGTCACATCCTACACAGTCCATGATACGCGAAATATTTCTGAAGTGGGACTTGAACTCATTCTAAATAGGAAAATACCTATAATACGCCAGGTAAAGTGATAAACACAGACTGACTTTGAGACTTGCAGAAGAGTTGTCTGTGAACATCATTGTCTCATCGAACAAGCTGGAACAGCTCCTGCATACATACAGTCATGTCATCATTGTGCTTTAAATCATTTGCAACATGTGACCTAGTGAATTAATGGTTCAGGTTCATTCAGTGACTACAAGGTAGAAATCGTAGCAAATAATAACTTAAACAACATCAGCAAAAAAAGTGTACATCATATAAGGGCCTTAAAGGAAAAAAACAAAAACTATTTAAAGTGGTTTTTACGGACAAAAATTAAAATATGCAAACATGAATGTAAAATGGGGAAGGCCAACCAGAAATGTTTACAAGCACTTACTGAGCAGCTCTAGTGAGTTTGGTGACTCTGATTCGTGTGATGTGATCATCCACTTTACTGCCAGTGTAGAACTGGTACTGCTTCCAGTAAGGCTCCGCCTTCACAATAGCTCTCAACACCAGCAAATATGCAAAATACAAGTTCTTCAACCACACCGGTCCTGCAAAGCAAAATATAATGACATCAGGAAAATGTGGGCTCTCATGTATGCTTTCATGTATACATGAGGGTGTGCCATGAGTGGCCCATTAGAATTAATTTCAATATTTCACAGATTAAAAAAAAAAGTCATTCGACAAATACTCGTTTTACTACTTGGAGTGCATTTTAATAAGGCATGTGGTGAAGAGTACATATAGTAGGCCAAATTCAGGGCATTTCCTGCTAACTGTACTATAAATCTGTTTGCCTCAGATTGCAAGTATTAATCCCTTACCGACTCTGAATCCCCAGTGTATGAATATCGTTACCACAACATTACCTTGCCCATTAGTAGTGCCTGCATCAAAGCGACGCACAAACTCAGTTGGATTCATACCAAACGTCTGCTTCTCCCCTCCTGTAGTCAACATGTACATATTTTTTTTAATGAAGTACATTTTAACAACTTGTGTTTGTATGTAAATGTGTGCATGAGCTCCCATGCCTGCAAAATAATTCCTACTCTTTTACTAACCTATGGTGTAGGAAGATGTTTCTATATGAAGGGGCGGGAGCTTTAAGGGAAAATGTTTTGTGCTTCAAAGGTATGTGATAAACCACCTCTTTAATTGTACCTTAAAATTAGGGGGGGGGAGGCTCCAGCACCCAAAACTCCCCTCCCATCTAACTGTAAACTGTAGTAAACATGTCATAGAAACTTTCAATCATTCTAACTCTCTATGAAGGCCTGACATTGGCTTGCATGCATTTTACTCTCAGGAAATGACTTTAAAAAAACAATTTTTTTTTAGCAGCTTAAGCAGTGGCATAGAAAAGCTGGGAGGGGTTCAGGGTGCTAGATCCCCACCTCCCCCCTCAATAATTTTGAAGGCCTGATATTGACTTAATGTATTTACTATCAAGACATGACACTGTTTGCTTAAAAAAACTAATCAGAAAAAGAATTTCCCAAAACAGCTCACATTGTCATTGAAGCATTAAAATTCATATTAAGTGGTATTCAACCCAAAAAAGCAACAATAAGAACATACTATTATAATATAAACAAACAAATATCCCCGATTTTCAATTGTGTTACTCCTGAGAGTGTTTCGCTCGCTCGCCAATTAATCATTTAAGCATTACAATTCATATTGGTGGTATTCAACCCAAAAAGCAACAATAAGAATACACTACACATGACAGTATAGTTCCCAAACAGAATTCCACATCGACAATTGCTTTCAAAAAAGTCTTCGATATTGTGGTTTTATTTCTTGAATGTAAACAATGGCTACACTAACCGACTTGACATTTACTTCAAAAATTATTCTTTATGCAATAGCGCAACCAATTACATGTCAGGTATTATGCTGTCATAACTCAGTGCTATTCTTACTTCCTTTTCCGAGCCATTTTGAGGCCATTACAGGGAAATTAAATATACCCGATTATATGACAGTGACTTTCCTGATTATAAAAAATGGTATGATATTTCACCCACCCATATAAGAAAATGGATTACAATTACAAACTCACCCTTGAGAAGGTACTTGGCAGAAAGATGAATGCTAATACTGGCATGGAGACCAGAAATGACTCTATAAAATGCTCTCTTCTCTAAACACATAGCTGGAAAAGTTTGAAAAGTATAAAAATAGCATTGGAGATATAGAATCATTCCATGCATGAACACACGTACCTTGTAGCAGTGACTGATGAAAGGGAGGAAGTGTAGACTGCATGCCCTCAGGAATATCTGGCCTAGAAGTGTACAAACATAGTCTGAACATAATATTGGCTAATAGGATTAACGATAATAAATAAGCCTTCCCTCCCTCCTTACCTACCATTAAATTAATACATGAACCATTAATACATGGAAATAATCCTTTCATACTTCATGACACCTCAACCCCAAATAAGGTTTATCAACACTGCCCAAGGGAAAGCTAAGGGGGGTGAGGGGGTTGATTTTTTTTTTTTTTTTTTTTTTTTTTTTTTTGAGAAGCACTATTCATATGTTCATATACAAGCAGTGTCAAGTATAAATCACCACCTTCATATGTACATCCCCACACGGTATTACCTGAAGCAGTTCTCATGATAGATGGCCCTCCATATTCTGTGTGGAGAGTGACCAGCATAACCAGTGTAGCGCTCGGGATTCAAGATCAAGTCCACGTAACTACCTAGACTGGCTGAACGCTCTGCAACACAAAAATGACCACACAAAACAGGATCGTTTGTAAACTTGATTCAAACACATGTTGCAAGATGCTGAGAACATGTGCTTGGACATGTTATACATGTACATGTGTGCATGACTGTGTTTAGATGCTGGCCAAGTTTGAGGTATGCTAGCAAACCATAAAATAACAAAATACATTATATATATCCCGGTTTTCAAGGTCTCTTGGAAAAATATATAGATTACAACCAACGTGGAGGTTGGTATGGGATTCACACAATAGACCTTGAGGATAGTGTAAATCCCACACCAACCGAACGGAAGGGCCAACCAACTTGTACCATGGATCTACATAGGTTATAAGAAACGCATAAAATATACTTTTGGATTGGACGATTCACTTAGGAGGCAAGTATGAATATTATACTCACCCTAAATTGAGTTAAATGGTTTGAACATGTCACTATGCAATGGTAAACATTCAAATAATTTTATATTAAATAATACATCGTACCATCCACATCGCAGAAATTGTCTTCAGTGGAATCAAAACTCTGCCAGACCGAAAAATGTTTCTTCTGTGCTGGACTACAAATAAAATACTCTGTGACAAGGAACTAGAGGAATGGACTCCAATGCAACAGTGTACCTGATAGTGCTGTTCACTTCACTCAGTGAGATTTCTTCTTCAGATGGAGAGTGGCAGTCTTGACTCAAGTGTGGCTACAAAACAATAAACTATTAGTAGCATTGACCAACTAAACTGCCATAATCACCAATTCTAAATTTCAACAGAATTGGCCATGCAACCACAGAGGAATAACATAAAGACAATACTATTGCATGACCACCATGTTTAATTTATACCATTTTCTGATCTGTTTGGCACTACCGAAGAGGGACACTGAATTGTGGGCCGATATAAAATTTAAAAATGCAGGCAAGTGGAGATTGTAAAATGCCAATATACTACTAATTAGAGGCTTTATAACAAAAAAAATGTTGCCCATAGAATCACAACAAAAATTGAAAAAATTGTTTCTCCCTATTGTAAGTAGACTGGCTATAACAATTAAGAAAGTTTACATAATAACTGTAATAAAAACGTTCCAAAATTATAAAAAGCACAACAAGGCAGTTGTACAAACAATCACATCTGCTACATTGTAGTAAGTTTGACATCATTACCACTTACAGACTGGCCTTTCAAATATGGAGGCAACATATCCTGTATCCAATGCAACAGTCAATATAAAAATATTACACTACTTGCATGTACATGCACTTACTTCAGAGCATTCCTCCACTTGACAATCCTTGAACACACATGCCCCATCATCAGGCCAGAATGGGCAGCTGCGGTGAAGATTAACCTAACCCACAACAAGGGTGCAATGTGAAGTTATTTGAAGGAGAATGCAGGACACAGTATTAGCTACTGGCCATGACCTTAGAAGGAAGTCAACCCCACAGTGGAGTAACCACAAACTGTACTTCCCATTCTGGTTTTGAGTTGATTGTAAATAAATTAATTTGCAGTGGAAATGCAATATGTATCCAATCATTATTGGTAGTGGTGTACTAGTAACTTCCACATCTATTATGCTTGTTGATTTTGCATGAGACACAATGGTCTCCAAACAATATCTATTTATGTATTGATACTCACCCTATAAAACTTGAAAAAAGGAACCGTCACTAGTTCCGAGATAACCGGAAGAATGTGTTTTTTGTTTAATGAATTGACAGTTTCCACATCACAGCAACATTCGTCCACCTTACCCTTCAACTGTAAAAATAATAAATATAAAATAATAATATTGTCACATAAATCAATAAATATAAAAAATAAAATTTATACTATATATAATCACTTGCTAACGTTAAATATAGTCTTACCTCACAAAAACATTGATCTAGTGCAAGAGAAGATACGTCGCTAAGGGAAGGGTCCAAAAAAGGGTTAAAATTTCCACCAGACGTTTCATGAAGCACCCCTAGCAGTAGCCATAGACTACACAAGAGAAGTAGGTGACACTTTCTAACCCAACTATCCACGGTCATCTCGTTGCCATGTCAGTCTCCTCCAAAGAATCTCAAATCAGCAATGTTCAGAATTAAACATGCATGGGGGAGGAGCCTACACTTTATATTTTCGCGGCGAAGAAAAATTATAAAAACGGCGCATGCTGACGTGTCATTCGCACAATTAGATCCTAGCGTCCGCAGGTAGGTGGGCGTACAATAGAGTGGAATATCGTTTTGGAACATTGGATGGATTGAATTGGTTTTGATTCAATGAATGGTTATTGTGAATGCGATGTTATAAAGTGTATGCGATGGAGATTGTGAGGGGATATCGGATGTGGGGGTCTATTCTATGGCTATTAATGATAAGCTTTTCGGGATACTCCAAGCAATGCTGCAATTCTGAATGCACCCGTAAGGAGATTGTCAATGAATTGACAGATCTTTTGAATAATTAATTGTTTTAATATAATTTTTTATAGAAGCCATTTCCTATGGACGAACTGTATCGAGATATATTACAAGAGAGACTGGATTTCTGTCCTATCCTGGCCAAGCAATGGTCACAGTATTAGGCAAAGATGTTGATGTGGGAGGAGTAGAAATGTGGGAGGCAGAAGTAAGTACAATATTACAAATCTAAATGTTTTTAAAAGGACATAAATCTAACCTTTGCATTGCTCATAGTATTCAATGTGCATGAACAATCTCGATGAAACTCCGATATATTTATACATAATTACACATGTAGCATAGTCTGAACTAAATGTTTTTTTCTATGGGTTAAGTTAGTTTTGTATTGTAGACTCTTTATTAACATGGTTCAGATGTACACTTATTACTTCATTGATTTAGGAGAGTATTTTTTTGCATGTTTTTTTTTTGTGCTCACAATGAGTTAATTAGCATGCAATAGACTGCCCCGTTACAATGTGTGTGATTGGAATGCATTCCAGTGGAACAATACGAACAAACCAAACCTTCCTCTCACCATAGCAGTTGGTAAAGGGTAAAGACAAGGGCAGTAGGATTTATGTGACCTGTTCCATTTCCTTTTTTTTTTTTATCTTTTTTTTTTTTTTTTTTTATTCGTCAGGCTTATATAATATCTTTGTCCTGTTTTCTCTATGTGTAACTGACTTACCATGAAAGTTTTACTATTTGCTGAAATGTTTAGGCAAGGATGTTTTGCCCACCCCATTGAAGTATTCTCTATACGCTAGTTTTATCATTGTTATTGAGCACTGCAACTATAGTCGTTCAAACAGGCATACTCATGTGCATACTGTCCAACCTCATGTGTGAAAAAGTCCGAGTCACCAAACATACGTATATTATCTCTGAAAGTCTAACATTTTAGCACTATGTTTATCATGGAATGTCTTGATATTGTATTACTGATGGTTTGATCCAACAGTAGGGGCGGCCATCTTGTAAGACAGTGAGAATCTTTATGATTATTGTGCTATTGGTGTGTCTAGATACAGGGCAAGAAGGGTTTAATTCGGCCAGGTGATGTTAATGAGCTGACTTTTAAGTGTATTCCTAATGAAGTGGTAAGTCTTGCTTTTAGTTGGCCTATATCTTTAGGAGTGGTATTATATAAATGACCTCATACATGTATTGCTTGAGAAGCTGGTTTAATATGTTGTTAGTTTATTGTTATTTGTTGTTGTTTTTCTGAGTTACGTACAATTTAGTAGATGTGAGTTATTGTTTGGTTTGTTTATTTCTTCTTCATAGAAGAAGCATAAATGTTAAATGCGAGAAAATAGTGTTTACCCAAGTGTTGTTGTGTCTTCAGGGTCCTATCCCATCAGATGACTCAACTACAGTGGTAGCTGGAACAACATTTATTGATCATCTGGAAGCCACTCCTGTGCCTTCCTCCTCCACCACTGCCAGGGAGGAGGGGCTGAAGACTGAAGAGTCCCGTGATGATACAGGTGAACGCAAGCTTGACGGTGCAACCTCACAATCACCAGATAGTGATGCGGTCAACGAGGAGCAGGCTGAGGATGTAGGGGAGCCTAAATCAATATCTGGCTCTAATGGGAGTATAGGTAACATAGAAAAGGAGCTTGGCAATGAAGAAGTTGATGATGGTGAACTAGCCTGGCTAGAAGAGGAGGGTATGGGCAGTGGGGGTGAAGATGATGGACAAGATGGTGTTGATGATCATCAAAATGAAGGTGATCGTCTAGAGGATGAAGATGGAGACGGTCCTCAAGCAGATGGAAGTGAACAAGATGACGAAGATGATTTTCCAGATGATGAAATTGACAATGTTCGTCGAGGTGGTGCTAATGATAGGCCAGATGATGAAATTGATCCTGAAGATGATGATGATGATGAGGACAATCAACAGGGAGATGAAGATGGTCGTCAAAGTGATTTTGATATGCAAGATGAAGATGATGAAGTAATTGACCCAGAACGTCCACGGGAAGATAATAACAGTGTTCGAAATAAGGAAGACAGTGGACATGCTGATATCAGCAACAAGCCTGATACAGTGGGCGATATAAAAGATGATGATGTCAACCGTGTCAATGAAAATAACAATGAGTCTCTTGAAAACAGAGGAATTAACATAAACCACAACGTGGAAGTGCAAGATGACTCAAAGAGAAAAGAAACCAGAAGTGTAGCCCCTGGAAGTGACAGCAATGGGGAAGCAGATGATCTTAATGATCGCCTCACGGATAGCGTGGGAGGTGGGAGTGGTAATAGCTCTCCAGAGAAGAAACAGCTGCCAGAGGGACAGCCCCTGGAGAAGACTGGAGAAGATACTGGCAGAGGGACCAGTATGGAAGGGAGGGATAAGAACAACGGTAACCAAGAACACGAGAGTAGATTCAGAGAAGCAGACAATGTCCGCAATGACGGCTTTGATAAGTCTGGAGGGGTGGGATCAACAGGACCTGATGGAATTCATGATGGATTGGTCGAAAACGAATCTTCAGAAGGACAAGTAGGAGATGGTGTGGAGAGCAAGGCTTCTACTGATAAAGAAGTGGATAATCAAGAGGCTAACACAAGTACAGGGACTCAGAGTAATGAAGCTCGTGAAGGTAAGTATGTAGATCAGGCATTGATACAGCAATTGGGTTTTTAGGAGGGGGCATCAAAAGGGGTGCAGTCTGTTGCTTAAAAGAGAACAGTAGAGTTAGTTTTCAACAGAAGATAACAAAATTGTGATATATGTGACTGGTTTTAGGAAAATCTGCCTAAACGCGGCAAACAGTTTTTTTCAGTATCCCCGAGTAAAGCCTTATGGGTCGATTTTTTTCAAAAAAAAATTCTATGGCAGAAATGGATGACACCAGTTAGCTCTAGCTTATGACACAGTTGTAAGCTCTGGCGAGCTCTATAACTCACGCTATGAGGCTAGAAACACTAGCCGGTTGGACTAGAAATTATTGGCGGGCTTTTCACTAACAGCGGGGGGGAAAACTGTAGCTAACTAATTCACTTACTATTCTACATATCCACGTACCAAGCAATTCTCGCCATCATAGTTTCTCAAGGAGCCTTGCATTAAGCGTTTTCGACTTCTGTCAATCTGCCTCTAACTGGTTTAGTCCGTAGTGTACCGGAAACATGCGGTAATAGTATACAGATACAAGATATGCCCCCTGACCTTAGCAACGCCTTTTTCGAAATCAGCAATAATAAGTTTAGCAAAAAGACTGAAGTGTTGTAATGGGTAGGGTGAAGACGGCTTGTGCTACAGCTTCCAAATTAGGAGGACGACATCCCAAAGCCCCGTACAACCTACTGGTAGAATAAATTAGAAAACTTTAGATGCCGCGTTTAGGCGGATTTTCCCAAAACCGGTCACATATATAATCATACGTTTATGAAGCAGTGTAGTTTGAGTTGTTTTGTATAAATTATGAAGTGATTTCTAATTTTTTTGAGTGAATTGATATAGAAAGAGAGGTAAGATTTCACACAAGGGAGGGAGGGAGGGGAAGTGTATTGTGTTGGAGCGGTGGGGGGGAGAGAGAGAGATTTTAAAGTCCCCGTCAAATTTCTTTTGTTTGGGTCATCCTGGTAGTGGTGCTTTAGTCATTGCAAGTTCTCCGCACCATCAACTAGCTAGCAGAGATTCGTAGTGCTACTGGTTCTTGTCCTGGTCAGCGAGATTTGTCACTTGTATTATCTACAAATTTCTGACCCTTATAGACTACTTTGACATTTCAACCACTAGGAGAGGCAATCTGCTGATAAAATTTCTAATTTTAAACTTTAGTGGGACATTCCATGAGATACCTCTGTGATTTCATTGGGCAGTTGCCGGTAGGGGACACTTAGAGAAATCCCATGTGATGTCCTTCCAAAATCTTGAAAAAAAAATTTCTGCATAATTTTTTTTTTTTTTTTTTTTTTTTTTTTTTTTTGAAGCTAGCCTTTTGGGTAAGGGTCTTGTACATCTAGAAAATCCAGTAGGTGAATCTTTGCTGGAAAGCAGTGGGGAGAACTTGCAATAATGGTAGCAGCTTGGAATTTACAGGGAAGACCAGGACAACAAGTGAAGACGGAATAGCAACTTCTGTTTACTGAGTATTTGAATTAGGTGAATCAGAAGAGATACACAAGCCTGGGGAATCTGAAGACAAGCAGGTGGGTGAAGAAGACCAAGGGAAACTATCTGAAGGGCAGCAGTGGCAAGATAAACAGAAGAGACAAATGGAACTAGAGGAAGAACAAAAGAAGCAGATTGAACAACAGCAGTTGGAAGAGGAAGAACGAAAGAAGCTTATGGAGCAACAATGGGAAGAAAGACGAAGGAAGCTAGTGGAGCAGCAGCAATCTGAAGAGGAGGAACGAAAGAAACAAATTGAACAGCAACAGTGGGAGGAAGAGCAAAAGAAACAAATAGAACAGCAACAATTAGAAGAGGAGCGAAAGAAACAAATAGAACAACAACAATTAGAAGAGGAGCGAAAGAAACAAATAGAACAACAACAATTAGAAGAGGAGCAAAAGAAACAAATAGAACAACAACAATTAGAAGAGGAGCAAAAGAAACAAATAGAACAACAACAATTAGAAGAGGAGCGAAAGAAACAAATAGAACAACAACAATTAGAAGAGGAGCGAAAGAAACAAATAGAACAACAACAATTAGAAGAGGAGCAAAAGAAACAAATAGAACAACAACAATTAGAAGAGGAGCAAAAGAAACAAATAGAACAACAACAATTAGAAGAGGAGCAAAAGAAACAAATAGAACAACAACAATTAGAAGAGGAGCGAAAGAAACAAATAGAACAACAACAATTAGAAGAGGAGCGAAAGAAACAAATAGAACAACAACAATTAGAAGAGGAGCGAAAGAAACAAATAGAACAACAACAATTAGAAGAGGAGCGAAAGAAACAAATAGAACAACAACAATTAGAAGAGGAAGAACGAAAGAAGCGGATGGAGCAACAACAGTTTGAAGAAAAGAACCGAGAACCACAACAGCGGGAAGAAGAGCAAAAGAAACAAACAGAGCAACAACAACAGTTGGAAGAAGATCGTAAAAAGCAAATAGAAGGACAACAACAGCTGGAAGAGGAAGAACAAAAGAAGCAGATGGAACAACAACAATTGGAAGAGGAGGAGCGAAAGAGGCTGAGAGTACAACAACAATTAGAAGAAGAACAGAAGAGGCAGTTGAAAGAAAAGCAGGAAGAGTTAGGAGTACAACAGCAGTGGGAAGAGCGTAAAAAGCAGGAGGAACTGCAGCAATCTGAAGATGGAGGGCAGAACATGCATATTAAGCGTCAAGAATGGGAACAAGCTGAGCAGGAAAGGCAGGATACGCAACAGCCATTGGAGGAACGTAATACACTGTTGGAAGAAGAAGAACAAAGGAAGACTCTGGAGGAACAGCAAAGTCAACCTGAGGAGCAGAACAGAGGGATGGATGAAGAACAGAGGCTTGCCCAAGAACAAATCTTGAAAAGGTGGAAAGAAGAAAATCAGGAGGTCATACGCAGCGAAAGGGAAAAACAGCGTATGGATAGACAGAGACAGGAAGAAACTAGGGAAACTTTCCGGAATAGCGAACAAGAACAAGTGGAGGAGGATGTAGGGCCAATAGACGCTACTATCAACCAAGAGTATTCTGAGCCATCTTCAAGAGAAGACAGCGTTGGGATACAAGATGAGGACAAACTTAATAACGATAACTTGGCCAACCAACCTGACAGTGAACAAGAACCTTCTGAGACAGACGGGGACAGACCAGGCAACTATTACACTGAACCACCTGATTCAGATCAGCCCAGAGGCATCAGAGCTGAAGAGACTTGTGATGCCACCGGTTGCAAGCCAGAGGTAGTCCTGCCTTATGATTGCCACACGGATCACATCCCTCTGCCGTGGTCTGACGATTCCGTCGTCTCGTACGCAATTGAATCGGTTCGGGTTGCCGTCAAGAATGGGATCTTTGCCGTCCTTCCCCCGCCATTGGCTTCATGGATATGTCAAAATGTGAGTGCTTTTGTTTGTTCCTTGTGTTTTATTAATATTCTAATATACTTTTGTCTTGTGTAGCGAACTGCTATAGGCATGCTGGTAGCACTCCTGATGAGCATTCACCTCATGGTGCCACTCCTTGCACTGCTGGGAGTAACCTTCCGGTCTTCCAGGAACAAAGGCTTGGAGCTGAGGAGCGAGATCGGTAAGATCTAAAATTAAATTTTAGTCATAAAGTATACGTGTATCTTTGCAGTGTGTGGGTGTGTTTTAGTTGTGGGAGTTGTTGTTGTCAATTTTAATAGTATTAATAATACCCAGGAAGCTGTGGGTGTGTACAGTGAACATCTGTATATACTGTGTGTGGTTGCATGAATGCTGGCTGTCTGCTTGTTCCTGTAGCTCAACGTGTGGATGCTACTCACAGAATGAACGACGCCCAGATGGCAAAGAAGAAGCTGGCCAAGCAACTGGAAGATCTACAGAGCAGCAGCCAGATGGCGGAGGAAAATACTAGGAGACTGCACAGTGAGATGGAGGAGCTTAGGCAAGAGAAGATAAACTTGGAGGTAAGGAGAAGAGAGAGAGGGAGGGGAGTGTAGGTGAGTGTTAGTGTATATTGGGGGCTGAATGGTACCTGTGGCAAGAGGATATGTAGTATTACAAGTTCTTATGTACGCAGCACCTACAGTATGTCGTAGTTTCATGCAAGGGCAGAGACTACCAGGATTGAGACTATGTTAACCGCCACATGAGGAAAGGGTCTTTATTTCTAAGTTCATGAGGACTAATTTTGCAGTGCAAAATTTGTGTTTCGTTTTCAAAGTATTTGTTTATCAATCACTACCAGGCTGGGAGTGTACCGTTGTGTGTGTGTGTGTGTGTGTGTGTGTATATGTGTGTGTGTGTGTGTGTGTGTGTGTGTGTGTGGTGTAGTGGTTGTGTCCTTGGCTCAGGGCCTGAGGTCCCCGAGTTCAAGCCCAACTCTGGGGGAAATTTTCCGTCTAGTTTTCCATCTGCCTCCCACCCAGCTGTGATTTGCTAGGGTGCAAATTCAAGGCCTTTTCTCAACAACAATGGTGCCCACACCACATGCTGTGAGGAAAGGCCTATTCTCCTGCGAATTCCTAGCCCAGCTCCAGGAGCTTTACTTGCACGGCTCACTGTGCCTGCTTAGTGCACTGGCATCCTGGCTCTGCCAAATGCACATAACCATTAGCGGTTGCAAGATAATTTTCATTGTGTATGTGTGTCCACAGATGAACAACCAGACCATTGCCCACAGCCTGCAGCAGACCCAGTACACCGTGGAGCAGTACCTCCAGGACTCGGATCAGCTCAGGTCTCAACTGGCACTTCTGCAGCAACAGCAGACTGCAGTGCTGGCGGACAAGGAGCATGTCATGGAGGAGAACAGATTGCTGAATGTGCAGGTGGGAGAGTTGCAGATGACGGTGCAGGGACTGGAGGCCACCAAGGAGCAGCTGGAGGCTGACCGATACTATGCTCAAACTAGTCTTAATGAACTGGAAAAGGATCATCAACAGGTGTGAATTAATTTCTTTGAAATTATTCAATTGCATAGTGTAAATAAAGAGTTATTTTGTTGGTTGTTTTTGTTTTTTTGTTTTGTTTTTGTTTGTTGTTGTTGTTTTTTTGTTTTTGTTTTTTTCTGTTGCCTTTTTGTTCTTTTTTGTTTAGATATCACCAACTATTCCCTATTATTGTTGTAGGTACTTACTCATACGCAATCTATGGAGTCCAGCAACCAATGCTTGGAGGAAGAGTTGGCAACACTGAAGACGTCACTAGAGCAGCAGGAGCAGCTGGCTGCTGACAGGGCCAATGAAGTGGACACTCTTCACCACTGTTTGCTGCAAGTCACTGAGGATGAGAAGGAGCAGGTGGACTATGAGGATGTGGAGGGCGGGGCCAAAGAGGGCAGCAATGGAGAATTGGGAGAGGAAGATGAGGAGGAGAAGGCAGCGAAGAAAAATGCTCAGCTGATGAGGATTGAGGCTCTACTCAACACCACCAAGGTGAGAGCTTATTACACTTATAGTAGTATGCATGCTTTGTTGTTGTTATGGGTTGTTGTTGTTGTTTTTTTGTTGTTGATGTTTTTTGTTTTTGTTTTTCTTTGTTTTGTCCTCCCCAATGTACTTGTGGGTTTAGTGTTTTTCCTTTCTTCTACAATTGATCAATTTTTCTGTTTAACAGGTGTGTGTCTTTAGTGGTCTGCTCCTAAAATCTTTGTTGCTAATTTAAGGGAAGCCTCTCATGCTTTAAAAAAAAAAAAATGTCACTGTATATACCCTGTACCTGAAGTTTATTAACCTTTTTCTTGTTCTATCCTTTGCATCTATTCTGCCTGTTCAGTGACATGTTCTCTGCGTGTGTGCATGTGTGTGTGTGTATGTGTGTGTGTGTGTGTGTAGTCGGGGTACACAAGTACTAAAAGTTTATTTGGTATTATTGATGTGTGTGCACTACACAATGTATTTAGCTGCAAGTGGAGCTACAGGAAGCAGAGCAACAGAGAGACACTCTCGGATCCAGCCTTCAGAACACCCAGTCTCAGCTGGAGTCAGCTACTGGTAAGGATCGATTACTTCGTTTTTATGATCTATTGGTAGTATATGTAATATACATTTTTAATTTGCCCAAGTTCTCAATTTTTATTTAAAAAAAAAAGTGGAACATGTTCATGTTAAGCAGAAAACATGCAACAATAGACAAGAAAGAAACAATCTTCTTCTTTTTTTTTTCTTTTCTTTTTTTTTTTGATTTTTGCTTGTTTGTCTTTTATTTGGTTACTACAATAATATGTTTCAGGTGAGAATGAGAAGCTATGTGATCGTGTCCATCTCCTCGAGCAAGAGCTGAAGGAGAAAAACGAGATCAACAGTAAACTGGAAGTGAAGCTTGCGGCCATCATGGAGTATTTCCAGAAGAAGGAGATGGACCTCCACAGCAAGTTGGAAGTGGGCGAGCAGGCTAGGAAGAAGAATGAGTCTTATGTGAGTGAAGCCGAGGACAAAGATCGGGCGCGAGCAGAGGAGAGAGAGAAGGAGAAGGAGCAGCTGGACCAACTCAGACAGCAGATGAAGGACCTAGAGCTCAATTATGTGACTCAAGTGAAGAACCATGAGAAGAGAGCCAGTGAGGCCACTGTAAGTATTGTTACTACTACTACTACTATTGCTACTACTACAATTTTTCTATTTTGCACCCTCAAATGTGTAGGCTGCGCATGACTAGATATCCCAATAAATCACACACCTGCCGACGTGCTTGATGACCATTACCCAACAATTTTATTTTGCATTCACCTTATTTGATCCCCAGAATTTGCAGTTTTAATTTATTTTATTTTTTTTCCTCCTCAACTTGTCATACTGGAAATTGTTGTTGTGTGTACTAATTATAATTTTGTTTTGAAGATGTAGGCTTTTGGTGTGACTTGTGGATGAATACAATGTTAATTTATAATAATTTGTACTAATTGTAGACTCAATTGAAGCGTGTGGAGCAGGAACTTCGACAATCCAACCGCGAGGTCACTCTCTACAAAAAAAGGTTTGTCTTTGTGTGTGTGTGTGTGTAGTGAGAGTAAACAACTCTTACTAACTTGCTTGTTTTGGTTTGATTTGATTGATAGACTGTCTGAGTTGGAGTCATTGCCACCATCTGGTAAAGTCCCACCTGGCCCACCTACTGGTCCTCCATCTTGGCCTCCTCAATCTGGACCTCCCAATGGTCCTCCAACTGCTACCTCACCACCAGCTCCACCTACTGGTACTGCATCACAACCAGGTCAGTAGACACGTGATACATTCATGATACATGGCTACCATGACTTGCTAGCTGTCCTACAGTAATGGGTATGGGTGGATGTGTCACATGTTGTGCTTGTATAACGAATGTATCTGGTTATCGCGTTATTTGCAGGTGGTTTTTAATTAGAATATATTTGTCTTGTGTTACGTGTGCTAATGTATTGTTTGGTTTGTTGTTGTTTTTTGTTTGTTTGTTTGTTGTTTTTTGTTTGTTTGTGCTTGTATAACGAATGTATCTGGTTATCGCGTTATTTGCAGGTGGTTTTTAATTAGAATATATTTGTCTTTTGTTACGTGTGCTAATGTATTGTTCGGTTTGTTGTTTTTTGTTTGTTTGTTCGTTGTTGTTGTTTGTTTGTTCGTTGTTGTTGTTTTTTGTTTGTTGTTCGTTGTATTTTGTTTGTTGTTGTTGTTTTTGTTTGTTGTTGTTTTGTTTTGTTGTTGTTGTTGTTGTTGTTTTTGTTTTTTTTAGGTCCAGGTGTTATCCAGGAGCGTCCTGTATCTGCTCCACGTATGGACCCCCGGACCTCCTCCCCATCCCACAGCATCACTGGTACTGGTCTAGAAGAGCCTGAGAGGAACCCTCTCAACATGTCCCAGCCTGTGAGGTCATCCAGGTCAGTCCATCACATTTACATGGACATACATGTAGATTGTAGATACTCCATTAATGATAGTGTTTTCTGCTTTTTAGCAACATTTCTTAGAACAGGTTATATATGTCAACTAACTGAGGTGACGAGGCAAAAAAAATTAAAACTGGTAAATTACTGTAAATTACTGTAAATTCTATATCCTAGGCAACTAAGTGTAATAGCCTATACTTTAGTAATTAACATTATCTTCATTTGTTAAGTAATTCTTCTTCTTGGTTGTTACTTTATCACTTTGTTGTTGTTGTGATGTTTGCAGTGAACTGGCTATGCGTCCATCCAGTGCCGTGAATATGAGTATGGATGAGTCTCTGAGCAACATGCCACGGCAGAGGTAAGTATGGACGGACATGCAGTGATGGAATAGGTTCTGCATGCACAGTTGCTGTTTGTTTGTTTTTAATAGTAATAATAATAGTAATAGTCTCTTTATTGGCAAGCAAGACACTCTAAGGGTAAAGCAATTAAGATTTCGCTTTTTTTTTCTTTTTTCTTTTTTTCCCTTTGTGCGATCTTTTTTCACCCATGCCTCTACTTGCTTCAGTTAGGTAAAGTGTTCCCCTGCTGTGTGTGGTGGGTGGGGATACATAAGCTCTATTCAGCTGCTTTCTCACCTGAGCACTTCAAATTTTACTTGCTTTGTTAACCAATAACACTTACCTGACTGTGGGACCCACTGAAGACTGCCTACAACACTTACCTGACTGTGGGACCCACTGAAGACTGCCTACAACACTTACCTGACTGTGGGACCCACTGAAGACTGCCTACAACACTTACCTGACTGTGGGACCCACTGAAGACTGCCTACATTTCTAGCATCTTTATATAGCAAGTACTATTGGAAAACTTTAACTTCTCCCAGAAAAAGAACTACTGCTATTGTACCTTAAATGGTAAGTGAACTTTGACTACAACATGCTGCTACAATATTCTCAAGAAAGTAGAGAAGAAAAAAACAATATCCTAAGAGATGTATCTTTTAAAAAGTTCTCTTTTGTTTAGCCTATTGCTCTATGGATTATATATATATATATTATTTGTTTGGGAATGTAGTATTAGTAAAGTATAGTTGGACTATCTCACTCGCCATTTTTGCTGAAGCACATCACTAGTTACTAGTTATTTATCTGTTGTTTTGCTTTCTTTTCTTTTCTTTTTTTTTAATATTCATTTATTTTTATTAATTTATTCTATACTTTTTTTTTGTTTACCCCGAATACTACAGATCTACAGCAATTTGGTTAAAATATAGAATATGTTCACACACATGTTGTGTTCCTATGTCCTTATATGTGTGGGGCACATGTGTACAGGTCAGTAGTCACCCCTGACCCTAGTATGCCTCCAAGAGTCCCTGCTGGACCACTGAGTAGAGACCCTAGGGGTCCGCCTCCATCATCAGCCGGCTACCAGCACTGGCCACCACCATCACGTGCCCCTTACCGTCCCCCTGTGTACCGACCTGGGGCATTCTATCCTCCCCCTCCACCAGTGTACAGGGGCTTTTATCCACCACGCTCTATGCCACCACCAAGAGCCAGTGGTTCCAACCCACTTCCACCGAGGCCTTTTGGTCCCACCCCTCCTCCAACTAGGCCTTTCGGCCCCACACCACCTCCACCAAGGTCTCACGGCCCCACCCCACCTCCTGGACCTCCCAGGGAAGGTGTGCCACCAATGAGAGCACCAGTGCCAGTGACCGGTCAGACTGGCGCTAGACCTGCATTTTCCCAGACTGGGCAGTACCATCCAGGCCAGGCAGCTCCCACTGGAGGCCCTTATCCAGCTCCCCCTAGGGCCCCGTATGGACAGGTATCTCAAGCCCCTGGCATGACTGCTGCTCAGACCGGCTCCCAAGCTCCTCAGGCTCCGCCTCCTCATCTGGATGTCTGAGCATGCTTGTTTAGGTGGGAATTTTATTTTACTTTGATATATTTTTTTCTAATATTTATTTATTTTTATATCTTACTGTAGGAACTAATTGTCTTGGATATCTTCTAACATTTCTTTTTTCAATCATCATTTTATCTCAATGAAATAGTCATGAGGGGATGTTGTTGGTTAAATTGTGGGTGAGTGTAAAAGGGAAACGTATTAGCTTTAGGCTTCTCTTACTAGTACAAAGTAACTTGCCAGAAGTCCAACATTCCACATTGCTATGGAGATTGGAGTAGTGACTTGTGTCGTTAATCTCCACATCTCCAATTCATAGCTAGCTACTGACATTCATTTTAATTCTTGAGGGGATAGTACACACTCTATTGTATATGATTCACAGAGTGCAGGACTATATGGCTTGTCAATTTACTGTACATGTAGTTTGATATGAACTCCTAAACTTAGATGGGGGGGGGGGGAAGCAGGAACTTTCCCAACTGCACCGACTTTTTTATTTGGGGGTAAACAAAAAAAAAATTCTATACTATTGTGTGTATTATAGCTATCAATCTAATCAAGTTCAAATCCCACAATCAGATTATATGGCTAGTCACACTGGCCTAAATTATATTAATTTTTACACATATTGCTGACACGTGGAATAAAAAACCACACACCATAAAAGGAGTTTGATTGAACTGCCGAAAAGATGAGACACACTCACACATGCACATACATACACTTGCATGTTACATGTTGTCTTCACAAAATTGTGAATCAGTATTTAATGGAAGTCTCTTTTGACGTTGTCTTTCATCTATCACTTTCTCATAGTAGCTCTCTATCACTGTTTGATAATTGATATTGTGTTGGCCTCCCCTTTGCCTATTCTTGTACCACTTGCATACATACAGATAAACAATAAAACCTGCTGTTCCAAAACCTATTACAAAAGAGAAAAACACTGTGCCACAGCTATATGTCAGGTGCTCCAAAGTGGATTTGAATCCCATGCCGAAAGGTAATATAAAGAGAGACATTGCAATCGCAGATACTCCATAAACGAAGAAAGTAGAACTGATGAGGAAACTGCGCATACTTTGTGGAGCTTGGGCACAGATGAACTCCAGAACAGTCAAAAATATCAGCAGCTCACCAACAGTGGTCATCATTAAGAACGGAACTAAAGTGAAGGATGACAATGTGAGGTGAGAAGTATTGCCATACGAGCTATTCTGACTGTACAGGAAGCACAATTGGTAGGAGCTGGCGTTGTGATCCTTATAGAGAGTCTTGTAGGAGCGGTTGGTCACAACGTGTGCACTCGCGTCAACTGCCAGTAGGTAAGTAAATGCAGCTAACAGTACCAGCATACCGAGGCCAATCTTGATTTTCAGGCGAGGAATATACTTGCGGAAAAATGGACAGATTACAAACTCGTATGTTGGAATACAAACCAAATAGCTAAGAAAAGGCACTATGTTTAGAATTGTTAACTCAGTGACACAAGAATTGCCAGATGGCACCACCAAGTACTGAAACATAGGAGAAGGGATATATTCAGCCTATAGAGAAATAAAAAGAAATGAATAAAAACCAGAATACATACTGACGTACACCAAGTACACACATACATACATGAATGCATCCATACATACATCAGACAGACAGACAAGGAAGCAGAGAGACAAGTAGACAGATAGACAGCCAGGCAGATAGACTGACAGGCACCATAAATACCAAAACAAACACACCTTACTTCGCAAAAGTTTGTAACTTACTATGAAGAAAATTGTACTAAACATTCCAATTGGTATCAAAAAGACCATAAACCACCAAAAAGTCACTACTTCTTCTACTACATCATCTTCATAAATACCACCGTAAGACTTCTTAGCAAAATCTGAACGAACCGGTTGTATTTCAGACAAATAGGTACGTGCACTTCTGTACTTCACTGGCTTGTTGTGCTTCAGAATGTATTGGGTTATCACTCGGATAACTCTAATGGGATTGTAAATGAGAGGGTCAGTCTTCAAGTCTTTAGAAAAAATGAAGAGAAGACAAACTCCAATTGTAAGACAAAAAACTTGTATTAGAGATACCCAATGTTCGTATTTGTAGACACCACTGTTAGATGGTATGCCAGCTAATGTCAGCTGCAGAATCAAGCCCAAGTTGACATTCCTTGCAAAGTAATACCAATGCACAAAGGAACTGATTTCATCAGAGGAGCAATCCTCCATCTGGTCAATCCCAAAAGGCACTAAATTAGCATGGAAAAAAGCAGTTCCAAATGCTGATATGATGTATATAATTGCTATTAAAACTTGAATGATGTAGCCTTTGAAACACTCAAGAGAATCGTGGAGCACAGACACAAGAAGAAGGATCACTGCAGACATCCAAGTCATGAACAACCCAGCACTCAGAACTTTGTGTCTCCCCAACTTAGCGTCAGCAAGCCACCCAGCTAAAGGAAACAGAAGCTTGGGAGTTGCTTCCAGAATGATGGCAATGATAACCATGCTTTTCCATTGGTCAAGCTTTCCCAGAGAAGGTTGAGCTAACTCAACTAATTTGTAGAGTCCATTGTGTTGGTAGCTGAAAGATAGGCAGGTAACGAGAAGAATCAATAATGACCTTGATCCTTTGGGCCCACGAAAATGCCACTTTGCACGAAAAATCTTCCACTGAAGACCGATAGAGTACAGGAAGTCATTGCAGTCTTTTTTAGAACAATTAGTACCAGAGAAACAAAACATTGCAGATGCGGCTTTCTTGTGCTGTTAGACCACAGCGCAAAGGTTCTAGGTAAAGGGTTTCTCATGCTAGGCAAAATAAAGCGAAGCGACAGAGTCAATGCACAGAGATAGCAGCAATGGTAGAGGCGCTATCGTTCCTGCTGGATAGACCACCCTTTAAATTTACTAAGTGCCGCTTGCTACATCTGGGGGTTGTCCTTAGAAATATGGATTTGTCTTGTCACTGGCGATTTCCTTGCAGATTGGTATTGCAACTGCACAAACTACTCTAATGCAAACTAAACAATTATTGTATAGTTCTGGACTGGTCTAATTTATAATTATCTCCGCGGAAACCTCACAGGTATTATAATTGTGAGTCTTTATCAAGCTTACAACACTGAAAGAGGGGAATTCCCGGGTTTCTATTCAATTCTGTGACTCTTGACAAGAGCATCATACACTATCTGGTAACTAATAGAAGTTACTCAACATTTGGTCGACAGAGCATTTCTAGGGACACATTATTAGTATTCAAGCACTCCTATCATTTCATTCATTTGTTGTTGTTGCTCTAATTCTGAACTTAATACATGTATATTCATTTTCATTCTTTCTTTCCTCATACAGCTCAAATAGATCAAAAGGCATTAAAATCACAGCTAGCTACCATTTATAATAGTTTGTTATAGAGTAAACACAATCTGTTTTGTCTTGCTGTTTGTGATTTGTGACTTCTAGTTGATGATCAATTTTTAAAGGTCCAGAATTACACTAAAATATGGCAGTGACAGCTCTGTCAAAGCAATAGATATAGCTAGCTATATCCATGAGTGCATTTATATCATTACTGACCCTCACAGTCCACCAGTAATCAAATCACAATGATCTAGCAATAGCTAATTGATGTACTCTAATGACCTCAATATTTTGCCCTTTCTCCACTCTTCATCAACTGGTCAATCTGCGCACTAGTTACCACCTCGTCAACTGAAGAATTAGCTAAATAGTGATGTTTAAAAAGGGAAGGGTTGGCAACTTCATTCTATAGCTACTGGGCCAATTGTATAATATCTGAGCTTAATTAACTCATGAGTAGCTATGTAAGTGTAGCTATCTACCAGTGGTGTAGAGGAGGAGGATGTTTTAGAAGGGGGAGGGGGTTTCAAGAGCATGTGTTTTGTGGTTTAATGTGTTCACATGAAAAATCACCTCTAGATTTTCCAAAATTATGGCTGAGCCCCTCCCCTTTTATTTTTACGCCACTGCATGGTTATAACTCCCTGCTGAAAATTTGCAAAAGCTACAATAGAATCTCAGTTAGTGAATGCTCCAAGTAATCACCTCCAGCTATTTAGCAAACATTCTGCTTGAACCATCAAACAGAAAGTGTATTTCTTATTACTTTAAAGCAAGCAGCCTCTGATTTGTGAACTTGAAAGCTGCTCCCAAATTGTTCTCTTTGGGAGGATCTAGCCACTATACATGTAGTCAGAATAATTAATTCGTACAAAATTTATAGTAAAAATAGGTGCCATTGATAACACAAATATGAAAACAGCTATAAACTGAAGTAAGATGTCTGAGAATTTCTTAATTGCTGTTTCTCTTCTCGTTGTCTTTCTTCAATCATTCTTTCATAGTATCCTTCAATGACAGTTTGATAATTGATATTGTATTGACCTCCTCTTTGTCTGTCTTTGTACCACTTGGCAATATAATAATACACAATAAAACCAAATACTCCGAATGAAATAACAAAAGCAAAGAAAATTGAACCACAGCTGACTTTCAAATGGTTTAAATTATTTTTAAAGCCGGCTCCAAAAGGAAGTACAAAGAGTGACATAGCTATTGCAGATACTCCATGTATAAATAAACTAATACTAATAAGAAAACTGCGCATACTTCTTGGTGCTTGGGCACAGATGAATTCGAGTAGAGTCAGAAATATGAGGAGCTCACTAATAGTAACCATTACGATATATGGAACAAGAGTGTAAGGAGAAAAAGTGAGGTGGGTGGCATTGCCATACAAGTTTGATTCATTGTACAAGAAACACAATTGGTAAGAATTGCCATTGTTATACTTCACGATATTCCTCTGAATGTCAGCGTTGTAGTGCGAAGTGGCATCCACTATCATGATGTAACCCAAAGCTGCCAACAGTACCACTATGCCCAAACCCATCTTTAGTCTCAACTGAGGAATATAATTGCGGAAGAAAGGACATACTACGAACTCGTACATTGGAATGCAAACCAAGTAGGTGAGGGTGGGAGTAACATTAGTTACTGCAAACTGAATTACGCATGAATTTCCGCTGGGTACTTTCAAATGTTGGAACATTGATTCAGAAATACAAGAGGCCTACAATAAAATAAACAATAAACTCAACCAAATTGAATACAACAACAAAAAAAAAATTAAGGATAGCAATGCGTGCCTTGGTATTAGGTTGCTACAGTAGAACTAGCTAGCTATACTAGTGTAGCTATATAAGTGGTCATTGTTATTACAAGCAAGAAAAATAAAAGTCAAGAATAAGAAGAGCTAGTAGTGTAGTAGGACACAGAAGATTATACAGGTTGTCCAAGAATGGGACAAATCATGGCTAATTCAATTACTAATAAAAATGGCATACTCTAGCTTGAAAATTGAACTGTGACCTAGTTAGCTAATACTAATATTGCAGCTTTAGTGGAGTCAATATTGGTTGATATAGAGTAGCACTCTAAATAATACAAAAAAAAACAGACAAACACAAAACTTACAATTAAGAAAATGATGCAAGATATTCCGATGGGTATAAGAAAAATCATAAACCTCCAAAAAGTCACTACTTCTTCTACTACATCATCTTCAAAAACACCACCGTAAGACTTTTTTGCAAAGTCCGATCGAACCGGCTGTATTTCAGACAAATAGGTACGTGCACTTCTGAACTTCACTGGCTTGCTGTGCTTCAGAATGTATTGGGTTATCACTCGGATAACTCTAATGGGATTGTATATGAGAGGATCAGTCTTCAAGTCTTTAGAAAAAATGAAGAGAAGACAAACTCCAAGAGTCAGAAGAAAGGTCTGTACTAGAGATATCCAAGTATCATATATCCCATCATTACAATGATACGGAAGGCATGACAGTACTTGGTCTAACAGAACACCAAAATTTACATTTCTCACTAAATAATACCAATGAATATAGGAGCTCATTTCATCCGAGGAGCAATCCTCCATCTGGTCAAGTCCAAACGGCACTAAATTAGCATGGAAGAAAGCAGTTCCAAATGCGGACACAACGTAAATGCTCATCATTATCACTACCACAGAAGAGCCTTTAAACCCTTCAAGGGAATCACTGAGAACAGTCACAAAAAGAGTAATCACTGCAGATACCCATGTCATAAACAATCCTGCACTCAGAACTTTATGTCTACCAAACTTAGCATCAGCAAGCCATCCAGCCAAAGGAAACAACATGTTGGGGCAAGATTCCATGATTATTGTCGTGACTAACATATTCTGCCATTGATCAAGCTTGCCTAATGTGGGTTGAGCCAATTCAAGCAACGTATACAGCCCATTCCGTCCATAGCTGAAAAATAGGCAGGTAACCAGTAGTAGCAAGTACGATCCAAATCCCTTAGGACCCCTGAAATGGCATTTCCTCCGCCACTGGTTAAATAGAACTGAACCACCAGGAATAGATACCATTGCCGCCAACGTACGCACTGAGGAATGGAGTAAGGCCTGCAGGGTAAACTTTAAAAGAGAACCACCAGGGGAAGATGAGGAGGCATTCAACTCGCTTCTCTCTCTTGCGGAAAACCACGAAGAGCGATGATTATTGCGGGTGCTCCACAGCAATAATTGAGTAAGGAGTCGTCAACGCGGAGCGAAAGTGGGAATCGCCGGGGGTGGAGTTGAATGGTACCACTAGGCGGAGGGGTGGCTTATTCCTCTTTTCCATGTCGATGCGTGAGGTTACACCCGTAGCTGCGGCTCGGGAAGACTTAGACAGCGGTAACTGGCCTGTACGTTGCCGTTCAGCTAAAGTGAAAGCTTGCTACTCAGTTAGAAGACCAAAAGGATGGAATTCATACTTAATCCTTCTTCTCACTTTACTCTACTTCAGTTACCAACAAAACGCAACGTATAACTTACTACAGTTGGATATTGTCGCAAAACAGGACCCTTGGGTGACTGGTTTTCTCAATGCAATCCTGTTCCAATTTTTTCCGAAATTACTGTACCCTGTTGCAGGCTGGTTGTCAGATGCCAGGTTAGGTCGTAAGAAAGTGATTCAGACAGGTGTGTTCATAACATGGGTCGCTGCAGTGGGTTGGTTGGGCTTTTCTGTAGTAAGGAATTTTGTAGCTAGCAATTCTGATGCAGCCTTAATGGTTGCAGCTGCTATATTTTATATCTTCACGGCTGTTGGCACGGCCTGCTTTCAGGTGAACATCATCCCATTTGGAATTGAACAAATGGAGGACTGTTCATCAGAAGAAATTGGTTCATTCATACATTGGTACTACTGGACTAGAAATGTCAATTTTGGACTATTTATACAATTTGCTATTTCAGGACTAGGATCTTACTGTAATGCTGATAAAACAACTTCCCAAGAATACAACCTTGTTATATCATTCATACAGATATTATTTCTAACGGCTGCTTTCCTTTTATTTCTGTTTTCTAAGAACTTATCAAACGATCCTTTAATTTATAGCCCAATAAATAAAATAAGGGTAATAACTTCTTACATTTGCGTATTGCTGTGATTGTGATAGTGACAATAGGAGAATTATTCACAATTATATCATCTCTCGAATTCATATGTGCTCAAGCACCGAGCAGCATGCGAAGCCTTCTGGTAGGGCTTTTGTATTTCATTGATGGAATGGGAGCTCTTCTCATGAGTTCTGTTATGCTAGCCTTTGCGGTGGGCTTCAAGTATGCTGTGAATCATCTTCACTTTAGCTGTGGCTCTTCATATACTTTGGTTGTCTTCATCATCGGTACGAGTGGATTTATTGCCTACATTGCAGTTGCTAGATGGTACAGGAAGCGGCAACGTGGTGGTCAGTCTGATATAAACTATCAATATGTCGTGGAGGAATATTTTGAACAGCATATACAGCGTAGAGACTCTGCCACTGCTCGTCACCTAAATTCTAATTGATGTTTCTTATTTGTTCATTTTATTTTTTTATTTTTTTTATTTAGCTATTTTTATTTATATTTCTTCATAGTTGGTCAATCTTTTTGGTGAAACATTATTTGGTGGAAATATAAGTGTGAAAAAGGTATAGCTATATCCTATTTACATGTTCCTTTAAACTGAGGAACAGTTTATTAGCTCTCAAAATTGTAGACATTATTTGAAGGGATCAGTGGACACAGTCTTGCCTATCTCAGTTAGCTATAGCTAATGTATTTCATATATGATTGCTATGATTTTGGGTCAGTTTGAAAAAGACAAAAATCAGTGATTGTCTTTTTTTTTTTCCTACTTCTCATCTCTTGTTCAATTTGATTCACCTAATGCAGAGCTATCATGGTTGAAGTCCTGAAGTAACTATTGGCCAAATTTTTGTGAAGCCAATCATTCCCAGGGCCGACAGAAGGTCTCCAGAAGTGTGGAGACTCTAATTTCTTGATCTTATTTTACCCTATGGTTCAATCTAACATGTAGCTCAATGAGGAATACAACAGTCATTACACATGCTGATGAAATTCTATAACTTCTTATAATTCGTTTAGAAAGTTTTAGTTCAGCAAAGTCAAAATGTAAACTTGACAAACATGAACAATCTGGATTGGTTGAACACATTAGCAATTTTGTTATCTATAAAAGTGGGAAGGCTCTTTTGCTTCCAGCGGCCAAGATTCCATTTCATGAGCTGTTGAAAATGGTTTCTTAAATACTGTAGCTATATACTGATTAGGTGTTTTAGTGTCTTCTCACATAATATTGAAGCCAAGCTCGTCAAAATTGTTCCTACAACTTGCGAAACTCATTTTAGGCACAGTAGCTGAAAGATTATTATTCCTAAACAGGTATATGATTCATGAGAAAAAGTACATGTTTCGATAGTGCTTTGAAGAGCTTGGCTAACAAGACTCTAAATTAGAAATTGCAGCTCACAAGGATTGCCATGCACGACTGCCATAATTTTCATACCAAAACAAAGATATACAAATTGAGGCATCTAAAAGAAAGTTCATATTTTGTAATACAAGCTACTGAAGGTAAATGCTATTCGTGACTAAGTACATGGGTATTAGCTACTGGTTTCATTAGTGTAATGCTGTATGACATTTTCTCTCAAATGTTCTACCAAGTTACAGGCCGGTGGTTAGAGGATGTCAAGTTTGGAGGCAGAAGAAAGACTGCTCATCTGAAAATGTCTGTTCACTCGTACCCTGGACGAGAGATGTTAATTTTATTGGACTTCATATTATTACATTTTATGTAGCTACAATAACTGGTCTAATCAAAAGTTTGATTCTATCAGCTGTCAAATATTAACTTTCTTCCAATTGATCCAATCATTAAAAAAAATGCTGATAATAATAAAAACAACAACAACAAATGTACTGCCATAAAAATGGGTTGCTATTTATTCATTTTTCCCGTTCTTTTAAGCCTTTCATGAGTTCCTCTTTCCAAATGTCTTCAGGGACTTGTTTGGCCCACTCTGGTATGGAAGAAGAAGCAATGAAGAATCCAGACATTGCTTGCTTTATCTCTTCTACAGCTTCTGCATTACCAAGCAATATTGAGAGAGATTGGGAAAGGGACAAGGAGTAAGAGTCAGAAGTGACACATTTAATACAGTACAACCAATCATGCTTTAAGGTAGAGATGATTTAGACTATCTGACGAGTGTGAATATTTTGAGCCAGCGTTTAATAATTTATCTATAAAAACCAACTGGGTAAGTTGTGTCACTGTCCTTTCTTTTTTTCCTTTTCTTCCCAGTCTCTATAAAAAAATCTTATTCCAGATTAAGCATTGATGATGCATGTTTTCTACACACCAAAAAAAAAAAAAAAAAAAAAAAATTGATAATAATAATAACAACAACAACAAAACCTTAACTTCAGTGATAGCTGCTGTCAGCAGTTGACATTCAAAGAAAGGTAATTGGTAAGGTTTTGGAGCCTATAAGATTTAAACCTGTATCTCATAGCAGACGACCATGTACTCTGCCTTGAAGCATGCCCCCCCCCCCCCCCCCCCCCCCTTAATGTCAATGCTTACCTAATACAACAGTGCCCCCATTTTAATAAAGTATACGTAATTATTGCTGCATATTTTACATACTTATTTCTAATTTTGGAGCTGCAGCTGAAGGAGTAACATCAGATTCTTTATTACATGATTGGCAACTGGTAAAACGAGTGTCAGGTTGGAAGGTTTCTTTAGAACTAATGGGAGCTGTCTCCGTGTGAAGGCCAGACCCACCATCATCATCATTATCTTCGTATTCTTCGTCCGAATGTTGAGGTAGACGAACATAGCCCATGGAGGCTCTTACATCGTCATCATCATAGTCATCATCATCTGACTCTCCTTTAGAGTCACCTGAAGCATCATCTGGGAAGTTTGAACCAAGATTGCCACTGGGCTTAGGCTTGCATATATCTGGGTCGTCCAGCACAGACAGTATCTGCTCATCTAATTCATTCGTCAACTTATGGGAAGCGATCGAGTTCGGTTCACAGTGAAGACTTACTTCTTCACTATTCTTCTCAATATCAGACATGACTATAATAGAAAGGACCCATCAGCCCAAACAAGAACCATCAGGCTATACTCCACACAAAGTGACAACGTTCGTTAGCAGCCAATTTCAGCCGCCATTATTTTCGTAATGTAGCGCACCGGAGTCGACTCCGCCTTCATAAACGTAGGCTTTGCCTACTCAGCACATTTACTTCACCAAACGCACATGTTCATTGCGGGTGTACGTCTGGTCCCCTAGCGTAGATATGGTTAGTGGACGGTTTATGGCTGTGTGTGCAGTTGGCATGGTGGGGTCTTTGTTCCTGGGCTACTGTGTCTACTTCGACAGGAAGAGGAGGAGTGACCCTGACTACAAGAAGAAAGTTTTAGCAAGTATAACAGTACTTGAAGGATTAGTATTCATATTCTGAGTTAACTTGGACTTATTTTTGGTGTTCTTGGACTTATTTTGGTGTTGTTGATTTGTTTCGTGAAGTTGTGGTACCAGTAACTTATCATAACTTATAGTGTAGGATAGCTAATTTTGAGTTGTCACACATCTTTGCATGGTATTTGAGTTAATGAACATATTCTGTATTGGCTCCTAGCTACTGTGTGATGAAAATTTTCCTCCCGACAATATAAACTGACTAATAGTTTATTAATTTACCAATGAGAAGCATTACTAAACAGAAGCCTAATAAAATAAGCATGTTTAATATAAAAGCACGAAAATAATCGAGTGAGCCAAATCAATCCATTGACTGATGATATTTGTTGGCCTTGTTCCCAGGGAGACGAGCTGCTAAGAAGCAGGAGAGCACTATTGACATGAGGGATCCTAAAGTGAAACAAGAGTTCATCACATCTGAGCTGAAGAAGGCTCAGATGAAATTGAGCGAAGGTAAGTTGTGTTTCCTCTTAGCGTAAGTCGTGGTGTGATGGTGTGATCAGAATAGGAATTTGTAGGTCATTTGGGGAATACTTATTAAGACCACACACAATTATGTTTTTTGTGTTCAGAAACATGGTGGGAGCAATCAATATGGTTGTAAGGGGACGCAGGGATCAAGTTAGCAACTGAATACATAAATGCAAGATATTATGTTAGGTAAATGTACATGCATTTTTTTTAAAATATCAGGATAATCTTATTGAGCTAGTGTTACTATCTGTGTTAGAATAGGTGTGAGCATGTGGTATGTGTTACCTTGAGAAAAAATTTTTTTTTGCACTGCCCCTCTAGTGTACTGTAAGTTTATAGATGTATTGTGTTTGCTTGTTTTTGTCCTCAGGTGATCTGGAGTCTGCTGTAGGCCATTACGTGAGCATCGTTATGTTGTCTGGAGATCCAGAAGGAGCTCTCATGGCTCTGCAGCAGATCGTCCCACGAGAGTTGTACATCATAATCTGCAAGGCGTGCAGTTCCATTATCCAGCAAGGCGTGGTATCCGGCCGCATGCCCAGGAAAGAGGAAGATGTCGATTAATAAGATGGATGTCAGTAATAGGATGTAGGCGACATTAAGTAACAATTATTTATTTTTGACTGGGTGGAACAGCATTAATTATACTGTGGTAATAATACTGTGGGTATTCACCAAGCAATCACTGAGAATTCTGCAAGACATTTATTTTGTGTTTTATCATAATTGTACATATTTGTGATAATCATTCATTGTACCACTTAACATATGCTATTGCATTGAGGAATATTGCTACATCACGAGGAGAACACAGTGCGCCTTTATGTCACTCATATCTTAACTGTATGGTGGGAACTAACTAAATTAGATATCTTGATACTACAGGGTTTCTTTCATAGGAGGGGGGGGGGGGGGGCAGGTCCTAAAATCTCCAGCTCCCCCTTTCACCAGAATTCTTTTGTAAGCTATTATGTTTGCTATAAGCAGATGTATCTACTCCCCCTGCAGAACATCCCATTTGTAACCCTGCCATGCATGTACACATGTTGCTGCCTTAATTAGCTGGTTGTAGGTATCTGAAGGTGGGGGAAGATATTTTTTCTCCAAACGTCTTGGCTTCAAATATTTGCACACTGCACTATGCTGTTGAGGCTAAACTCTAATTATAGCGATTAACTTGTTAGTACATTTAATGTAGAAGTAAACACAGCAAGAGAGTGTGATGATAAACTTTCCCAATCTCCCTCCAAACAAAATGTACACAAGACCCTGCTGATGGTAAATCCCAACAGCATTAAGGGTGTGTGGGAGAGGCATCCTGATATGTAACATGAAATTCGTGTACTTTTGCTTTAAGTATTGCAAGTGTCAACAAAATGATTCTCTCGTTGCCCCTCCTAATCAGCAAGAAATTGTTATTGCTTCTCCTAAATTTGTTTCCTGTTTTGACTAGCATAGAAGTTTTGTTTTCAGAAATTTAGTCTATTTTTTTTTTAAAGAAACAAATACTGCCGGTGAATGGAAGAAGTATATGCTAGCTTATGTATAGGATTTAGAACAGGAGGAGCTTGATAAAGTCACACCTTCTACAAGTATTTGCTATTAGTCCATGTGGCGATTTCAAACCCCCTCCAAACCTAACAACAATCTTCATACTCGTATAAGGTGGTCAGCAAATAGTCTGAATGTATAAATCATGATCACTATAAATAAATAAAATGATTTGATGTAAAATAAGAACTTTTGTGAACTGTCTGAAATTACTGGCTAATTAATGAACTCTTTCCACCTCACACCAAGCTGTGACTCCTCCCCCCTTGCAGATCTAAGGGACAAGTGAGTATGGTGGTTACTGGATGACTAATGAGGCGGAGGCGTAGCTGACGGAACTGTCCGTCATGGTCTTACATTTGCTGGACTGCTCGTAGCGAAGGAAAGTCAGTTCACACGATAGATTCGGCTGGGACGCTTGTAGATGATTCACAGCCTGTACAAAACACAAGGAACCACTGTACTTATGCAATTGCAAGTTGAATATAAAATGTTATTTGAGTCCTCTTATGCCCCCCCCCCCCTCTCCTCCGCCCATTTGCTTCCACAAGTTTAGATTCATTTTAGCCTCTTGTGTGTAAGTGACTTCTTGGAAAGTTGCATGAGTGTATACTGATTTTTTATGGGACATTATGGGACATAATATTATCTTGCAATAAATTGGAATTGGCTATTACAATTTGAATTACACAAATCAAATCCATTTAACTCAGTATGACTTCATGATATGCAGTTCACTTGTCCATCGACTAATCCTGCATATCAGCATAGTCTTTTCAAAACCAGTCAAACAAGACTTCTACCAAATTGAAATTCGCTTATTGCAAAACCCATGAAAACAATTATGTCTAAATATATATATAAATATTTGACAACTTAAGGCAGTTAACGCCAATGATTTCATTTTAAAATTTCATCATTCCATTACATCATTGTTAGCACCTCTGAATGACAAGATTGCTACATTCCAATTAAGGATAAGTAATTCCCAGAAAGGAAAGCAATTCCAATTAGTGCACTCCCAAAGGCCAGCCACATGCAGTGTCAATCACTTACATTCAGCAGCACTCCAATGGGGTGTCTCCCACACACTGTGTTTTGAGTGTCTTCAATGTACTTCCCAAAGGCTGTGGCATCAAGTGAGGCAATGCACTCCATCCCCTGAAGCCATACATTTTCATGTTGTGATAAAGCAGAAACAATATTGTGATGATTCAGTCATTCTCAGCTGAAATAATTATAATAAATTTCTCGTTCTAATGGTCAATATTGTTAATTAAAACTTAACCCGATGTTTCGACTTCTTGCAGAAGTCAATTAACAATATTGGCTGTTAGAACGAGAAATAGTTGCTAATTATTATAATATTGTAGATGTAAGAGGATAGTGTATCAAAAATAAATATGTAAATAATAGCAGCATAAAATTAATAATTACTCATTACAGATGAGATGGAAGCTGTTTAGAATAATTGTAATTCGACTTTAGGTTTGCGTTGCCATGGTTAGCTTTCACTTTCCTTTCTAGCTAGAATTGGAGAGTGAGAGCAGTAAAGCAAGATACTATCAGGAATATACTAATTATTGGCGAGCGAGCGTAGCGAGCGAGACACTTACAGGGGTAACACAATCGAAAATCGGGGATGTTTGTTTATTTATTTATATATATGGATGTACGTATGTCATTTTGTACTTTGACCCTCGCGTTTTTGTGTTAGTTACGTGGTCGTCCCCGTCCCAAATTGCACTAAACAGAATCCTCTGGTTTATCGATCAGTACCCGTATCACCCTAGAAATTGAATTGTTTACCCGTTTTGAATTCTTTTGCGCAACAGTATTTACTTGAAAATACATTGTCCACTAGACTACTGCGAAGGTAAGTCTGTGTAGGTGCATGTCCAGTTGTGTCAAAGCATTGTGTGTTACAACCACTACTTAACTAAAGAATATCACAAAGAAAACTTTTAAATACCGTGTATTGTTTTGTTGTTGTTTTTTTCCTTCCAAGCAGTTGCAGAGAGTTGTTACTATGGCACTGAAATCCCTTTACCCTGTATGCTAAATTTAAAAAATGGACCTTATTTTGAGTAGCTTCAGTGTTAGAAGTCAAAATCATTCATATAAAAATAGTATAGTCTTTAGGCTCGCTCGCCATTTGTGCTCAAGCACACCACTAGTATATATACAACTGTACATGTGGCATATTAGTGTATGTAGGTTACACATGACGTGGAGGTTGGTTTAGGATTTACACAACCGAGGGCAGAAGGCCAGAGGATAGTGTAAATCCCGTACCAACTGAACGTAGGGGTGTTACCGACTTGTACCATGGATCTAGGCTAAAGGGAAAGCATATAAACTAATTTTGATTGGATGGTTCACTTGTTCAGAAATATATTCACCACACCTTGAGCAATCTGATTGGAAAGTCTGAACGTACCATGGTACAAATAGTGCACATTCGTATTGTTTATGTGTGTGATTAAAACTATACACTACGTATATTGGAGCAAGGCTAACACACACCACTTGCTTAGAATATGTTCAGAAAAACCTTATTAAGGAATACACTTAAGGAATACACACACACACACACACACATTAGTTTGCGTTGGAGTTAGTTTAGACAAGCTTATGGCATACATTGCTCTGTAAATAATCATTTCTCCCAACTCTTTAGTTGCTGTTTGGTTTTTAAAAGCATGTGTGTGAGGTGAGAAGAACAGGTAGAGAGATGGAACTGGTGTCATGTTCTGTCACACACACAAGGTTCCTCAAGTGTCAGATTCAGGGCTACACATGTATATCATGCCACAGATACACACACACACACAGAGGAGTAAAAGAAGCCTCGCACGGGGAAAGTGAAATAGCATGGAAACTGAGTGAAATACAACACGGTAGCTAAATGAAGCACGTGCGTGCAGCTTGAGCCTCGGAAACAAACAGTTTGAGTAATTTCTTGTTTGGAGACTATGTCATTCTTTAGCGCACAAGTTCTTCCTATATTAGACTGAATTTTTTTTTTCAACAGATTAGGACGAGCCATAGGTTGAAAAGGAAGTTCCAGAATAAGATGATCCTAAAATGCGGAGATAGTGAGTGACTGATACAGTGTATAGCTACAAGTACAAATGATTACAAAAAAAAGCTGGCCTACTGTTAGCGAGTGATAGCACGGGTAACCTGTGCTATTAGGGATCAATAGCACTTCGCCTCGTGCTATTTCAATCGTGTTACTCGTGCTAGTAATCCCGAATAAACCATGCTAATATACTCAGTCTGTGTTTGTTTGTGTGTGTGTGTGTGTGTGTGAACAGTGGTGGGTAGTGGTTGTGTCCTCTCAGGGCCTGAGGTACCAAGTTCAAGTCTCACTCAGGCAATTTTCCATCTGGTTTTCCATCTGCCACCCACCAGTCCACCCAACTGTTTGGGTACCTGGTATTAGCTGGGGTGCAAGTTCAAGGCCTTTTTTCATGAAACAGTAATGACTTCGGGTGCCCACACCACTTGCTATTGGAAAGGCCTATTCTCTTGCGAGTTCCTAGCCCAGTCTCAAGAGCTTTGCTTGCACGGCTCATAGTGCCTGCATAGTGCACAGGCATCCTGGCTCTGCCAGGTGCACATGACCGCCTAGTGGCAGCAAGAGAATTTGCATTTGTGTATGAACATTGCAGTACAATTATGCAGATATATGTATGTGTGTGTTTATGTAGGACCCAAATGCTGAACTGCATGAATGTATGTACACACAATAAGCACAAGTGGTAGGAACTCACAGATCTGTCCAAAGCCTCAATGGAAGCATGAATAGGTCCTTTGGTCTGGTCATACTGAGTGTACCGAAATCTCTTACCTTGAAAGAAACAATTAGATAATACAAAAAAATCAATAATAATCGCCCTTTCTCTTTATAATGATAGAAAATGTGGTGTAGTAACTGCTATATTCGCTTTCTATTTGTTCAAGGTAGCGCCGAATTATAGATATATCACTGACACTACTACTTGTAAATAATGCTATCTTTCTTCCCTTCAAGCATAATCTCGTGTTACTTGTACGATTTACATAAGGTGTGTGTTTCTGCCAGCTAGATGTAATCAATGAGTGGCTGTTTTCTTTTACTACCAAAACATTGGTGAAGTTGACACTAATTAGCTGCTAAAGTACAAATTAATACAGGCTATGTTGATAGTTGCAACTGATACTAATGTTGACTATATTTCTTTCAGTTACTTATTCTACTAGTGCTACTAATGAACACAAGATAGAGCAATATGATAAACTCCGTGGTTGATCAACCAATAATTTCAAAGTATATTTATTGAGGTAACTGTTCCGATACAGTTCAATGCCTGCAACCACATGGCAGCTACAACAATGAGAGGAGCACATAAAGGTCTAATCAAGACATGACAAAATGCTTGATATCTTGACAAATAAAAGCCAAACGAACTTGCAAGTCATAGCAACTTCTCCCACACTCCCTTCAATCATGCTAGATATTGGGAACATTCCAAATTATCTTACCACCATATATTCTTTGCACAATATATCCATTGGATAAACTGTGCTCAGAATGTACAGTGGCCCCTACCGTTCCACCAAATTATAAAGTGCCTCCACTATAGCAGTCTTGGCCACTCACCCCAATGGCAAAAATCCGAAGAGATGACAAACAGATTTTCTGGGTTTGCCAAATACGGACTGAAGATCTTTCCGTATTCCTTCTCCTGGTTGGCCTTGATAGCGCCCACCAGAACGGGGACAATGGTGAAGCTTCCCTTCTTGCTCTTCATCACCTTGGCAACATAAGGCAAATGCATCTCGATGCTGTGCTCATCTTCATCCACTGTCTTACTCATGGTGTCAAACTGACCAGTCTGCTGCAACTCACTGTAAACTAGGCAATGCACACACAATAACAACAATAAATAATAATAATAATTCTAAAATAAGTTAAAAAGGAAAAAGAAAAGAATAACGAAGTTGTCCCATCAAAGGTAACAGGAAGTAACTTAAACTGTTTTACAATCAACTTGACTCTTGAAGACGATAATGAATTTCTAATAACACAACATATCTCCTTCCAACACACGCACACACACTATTCACTCACCTCCTTGGTCTATCGTCATGTCATAAAGAGGCGTCTCATAATGAGTGGTAGAAGACAGAGCACACTTGGGGAGATACACATGATGGGAGGGGCCAAGAATAAAAACCCGAGTACTAAGGAAAAAACAAACAAACTATTTTACTGAAGAAGTCAATAAGATAAGAGAGTAGGATTATAATAACAGTACACATTCAAAGAAGAGCAGCTTGTCTCATGGCTTACATTCGTGCCGGATCGACCTGTTTGTAAGCGAATCCTCCACAACGCCCACAATAGGAGTAGCCAGCATGACTAGGTACAGGAGCAGTCAAGGAACAAGAGAAAACATCCTTCAAAACACAATACAGCTCATTGAAGCTGTATTAATTTTTTTTTACAATAGCTTTGTCTAATCGTGCAAAATTAAATAAAATACTAATGTCAATTTCTGGGTAAATTGAAAAATTGGATGTGCTGTCCTAGTCACAAACGGTATTAAAAGTGCCCATATGCAATATCAAAAGGTGCCTATATACAACGTAAGTAGGAAGAGATCTCACGAAACAATTATAATAAATCTTTAATGTCAGCAAAAGTAACTAGACTCAAGAAATAAATAAATATACCTATACAAGGTTAGAGAACTCGTCTATGTATTATGAACTCCAGGTTCATTGAAACAATAAACTAAAACGAAATATTCCATCGACCTACATAAAAAAATAAGTTATGCTGTCGTGCTACAGTGTTTCCTGTTTAAGGATACGGCGCTATAATAGCTCTAGCTGGACCATGACTCTTCTCAGCATTAGCCAACCAGCCACCCAGTTCTCTTTCCAGTTTAGAACCTACAAAGTATTGTACGTCATCATTTACCATAAACAAATGCTACTCACCGTCAGAGCTATACCAAGATCCGGCATGGGAAGCTTTTCTCGTACTCGAAGACATTTTTCTTACGGAGTTCTATATAGAGCCCACTAATAAATATTTTTGGCAACCTCTGACCAGAATAATATGGTATTCATGTGGTACTAATTTTGCGTTATGCTAAGTCTTTTAGTTACACTAAGATTGTAAGACCGCAATAGCTAACGGTTGATGTTAGAATGAACAGTGACCCACACGGTATGATCGCGTCTGCGATTTTACAGTCAGGGGGGACGCACCCCAGGCTTCGCGATTACGTCATCTCAGTGATGTCATGGCGACTTGGTTGGGTGGGTGGGTGGGGGGGGGGGGGGGGGGGCGGCGGCGATGAGAGATCGACGATTTTTTGTCATGTGATTTTAATAATCACTTCTGCGCATGTTCCTAACTATGACCGTATAGACAACATTAGCGCCATCTTGTTTCCTGTGTGACTGATATAGAGGTTGTGCACAATCCTACTTTGAGGTTTGACTGTGTTGTTCTACATCAAGGGTCTCACATTGGTCGAGGTAGTGGTAGAGCCTCAACTCAAGCGCTCACATAAAGTTAAGGGAGGCCTACTGGTGGCATTCGGTAGTCTTATTCTTTATTTAGGGAAGGAATCATGACGTCTTTGAACCCGGAATAGTAAGTTTCACCGTATTCACCTGATTTGTTACAAATTCCCATTCACCACTAGAGAATCACGGGCTGGGCCGTTTTTGTCTTCACTCTAGTTTTTCGGTAGCGGTGTTGTGGGTCGTATCTATAGCCCTAGCATAAAGTAGGGGTGGAACCACACCCTAAAGTGTTGCCAAGGCCACCTCTCAATGTATCCCATGGTCATGTGTCTCAGTTCAAAGATGTAGTGCATGTGTCCTGTATTTTCAGTTCTCTGTGTAAGAACATTTTACCTTTCATTGGAAGGAATGCCAGAGCTGTAGCTATGTTTCAGTACGGAAGAAAAGGTACTCGAGTTGTGTCAGCATCACTCACAGCTACAAGTATACTAGTGGTGACCGAGACTTATTTTTTTATCCACTGACCTTGCTAGCAGATGTAGTGCATGTCTGTGGCATTGAGTTACAGTGTTCATTAAGCCAGTAGCAAGGGTACATAGGTGTGAATTGCTGAGTCATGGGTGAGGTTAGTACTATGCGTTTGATGTTACTAAATATCGGAATATATACAATAGAGAATGTGTTGGACTAGATATGTAGGATTCAAGAACTCTGCTATCAGCTGTAGTTCCCCTGAGTCAAGTGTCAGTCTAATTCTTTACAATATTGTTTCATACATAGGGCAGTTCCAGGTAGCTTTTTTTTTTACATTTGCTATATTTTCTATTGTTCTGTTTGAGACTGCTTTATAATCTCTCTTTTTTCTTTCTTTTATTCTTTTTACCATGACTTAAAGACTGTGTCAATCACAAAGTCATTTATGTATTTGTGCAGTTGTGTGTGTGTGTGTGTAGACACATGCCAGCAGTTCCAGAGTCAATTAAAATGACCTGTTTGTTTTGTACATACTTGCAGTGACTATTTATTCAAGCTACTCTTGATTGGTGACTCTGGTGTGGGAAAGTCGTGTCTGTTGCTTCGGTTTGCAGTGAGTTTTAGTAGACTCCATTGGCTCTTGTGATAGGGGCTAGCTACAAAGAGACCTCTGTACATGGTTTGTAAAGCTTCTCTACCACGTTATTATTTTGGGGTGACATAATGTATTCTAAACTAGTTTGGGTTAAAGGAATTTTAGGCTGGGTTAGATTGAGGAGAGCACAGCTTCATCAATGGGTGGATAGCCAGTAGTTAGTTTGGTACATTAATACGGTATGCTGTCATATTGTTATGGATTGAACTCCTTTTTCTATTTCCTGTGCAGGACGATACATACACCGATAGCTATATCAGCACAATCGGAGTCGACTTTGTAAGTCTCACCTGCCCAATCATAGCATGTTATCACTATCATTTTTTTCACACTCTTTTCCATGTGTGGCATAGAAAATCCGTACTGTAGAGTTAGATGGAAAGACAATCAAGCTTCAGATTGTAAGTTCTTATTGTGACCTTTACTTGTAACAGAATTGACTGTTTATTGTTCGTGTGGTTAGTGGGACACCGCGGGTCAGGAGCGTTTCCGTACAATCACATCCAGCTACTACAGGGGAGCCAATGGAATCATCATTGTGTACGATGTGACCGACCAAGTGAGTGTTTGTAGATGGGGCTGAGCTTTTTGTCAAGAATGGCCATAAGTTTAGCTTGGAAACGGAGTAATGGCCCGTGATGTCTGTCAGTATGATAGGATCTATTCATTTTTCTTATTCAACGTTTTATTGTGCACTGATCCTTATGTCTTTACGTTTCTGTGAAGTGACGTGGAGTTCCCAATAATATGGATTACGTGAATTTGATGTTTATGCTGTGTGTGCATGTGTTTTGACTTTACCGTGTCATACTTCCATGTGGTAGCTGGAGGTACTTGGATTTTGATATTTATGCTGTGTGTGCATGTGATTTGACTTCAACATGTCATACTTCCATGTGGTAGCTGGAGTGAGGTGCTCGTGTGCTTGTGTGTGGGGGCATGCTATGTAGTAGTGTTCTACAACATTTGCACTCTCTGTAGTTTGATGCTGAATTGACTATGTAACTTACCTGAATCCCCTCTCGCTTCTTCGCTTGGACTACCAACTGTCCTACCTTGTGTAATATGTAATTAGGAATTGTAAAAGGGTAGCAATTACATCATGCATAACCCATAGATATGTAAACATGTTATAAGCTTTGTATGAGCAGGCAGGTGATCACCTTTGAGTTACAGTTTCCTTATAATATCTTGCACGTACGTATAGTACAGGACGCTGTGTATGTGGTGTTTTGAAGTAGGCTCATTCCTCCTATTAGCTCTTGAATGTTAATTTTTTTTATTTAGACCAATGTGGTGATCCCTAGTTTATCACATCTTGGTGTCTTTAGTATGTACGCTTCGTTTTCCTACGAGCTATCTAGTGCAGGACTTGTTGATGAAGCAAAGTGCATCTTTAGAAGTGTGAACTTCAAGTAGCCTCTCAGTGTAACCTTCAAAGTACACAGCGAATGTCTTGCACCAGTGTGTTGGATTCAGTCAATTCGAAGTGGTTGTCAATTAAGGTGTGCTCTATGAAGCATATACAGTACTAGGGTGGCATAGAATATATGGAATGGCGCTTGGTGGAAGAACAACTAGATAGAGTTCAGTGGAAGTACGTAGTGGTTTGAAGAACGTAGTGATGATGTGAAGGCCATGGACGGGGATGGTGGTGGGTGTGGTTTAGTTGCTATTGACTGTGGGCGGAGTTCAGTTGCTGATAGTTGAGGATGTGGTTCAGTTGAAGAATGAATTATCCCTCAGCCATATGTTGTTGATATGTAACCAGGGTATGTGCGGTTGAGTAATTTGGGGATAGTTGTTAGTTGTGCTTCCAGTCACACACAGCGTATTGTTTTTAAACACCCCATATTTTTGTTATGGTTACTCTTTTGGACTCTTTCGTGGGACTGCTTATTGATGTCAGATAGTGTGATACGTACTGTGTTAACGTAGCTATTTTTCCTACTTCGTGTGTGTGTGTGGCAA